>Ga0180433_10000454_pt1 | contig 70287 bp, 61 predicted proteins | sample SS_ome_8_FD_132980 | JGI IMG/M metagenome (GOLD analysis project Ga0180433, IMG submission 132980) | Hypersaline lake sediment archaeal communities from the Salton Sea, California, USA - SS_1_D_1 metaG | ecosystem: Environmental > Aquatic > Non-marine Saline and Alkaline > Hypersaline >...
CAACCTCGGGAACACAGGGGCGGGCGTCAGCGAGACATTCGAGATATTCAGCTGCGGCTGGATACAGGGAACGGTCGACCTGCTCCTTCAGTCGGATGATTCCGGAGCTGTGGTAGAGGCCTACATTCTGGGAGAGGCCTACGGCTCCGCCGAGACCTCGTCCGACGGCACTTACTCTCTCAAGGTCCTGACGGGCACTTATTCCGTTGAGACCAGGGCGCTTGGTTATGAGACTGGAATATACGCGGGCCCTGTTGAAGTCTCATCCGGCGCGACGGTCGAGTCAATAGATCTTACCGTTGACCGCGGCTGGCCTCAGTACCACCAGGACTATCACATGACGGGAAATTCCCCGGACAAGCAGGTCCAGTTCCCGCTCTCCCTCAAATGGGAGGTATCCATTCCTCAAATTGAATCGAGCCCCTGCGTGGGCAACGACAAGGCGTTCGTTGTCAACAATGACGGCAAAATATTTTCGATTGACATGGCGGACGGGTCTATCGCCTGGTCCTATTACCCGGGCAACCTGGTTTCGGAGTCGACGCCCTGTTATTACAACGGCAAAGTGTATTACACCGCTTCGACCAGGGCATTCTGCGTGAGCGAGGACGGCGACTTCTTATGGAGCTATAACCAGCAGTTAGGTTCATCGGCATCCCCCGCTGTGTACAGGGGGGTTATGTATTACGGCGCCGGCGTTGGCGGCGACAGCACCAGGATTTTTGCGCTGGAAGCCGAAAGCGGCAGGCTTTTGTGGAGCCTTAAGACAGACGGCAGCCATGTTGAGTCAACGCCCGTGATCGAGGGCGACGCGCTGTACTTTACAACCAGGGGAGAATCGCAGTATTGGGGCTCCATACTGAGCGCTGATCCGGGATCCGGAGACCTTAAATGGTCGTATTTCAAGGGAGGCCTGGACAAGAAAGGCGTGATTTACGACGATGGAAGCCTCTACGGCATAGACGGGAATTACAAGATCTATTCATTTGATCCCGGGGATACGCCGGGCTTCAACTGGTCTTTCAGGACGGAGCACTGGGGCAACTACTATCATGTTCCCTCCGTTTCCGGAGAAGCGGTCTACGTGGGCAGCAGGGACCAGAACTTCTATTCGCTTAACAGATCGGACGGTTCTCTCAGGTGGTCCACTCCGGTCGGTGGAGAACTTTCATGCTCTCCGCTCATCATCAACGGCCTGATCTTCTTTACGTCGATGGATGACAAGCTTTACGCGGCCTCGGCTTCCGACGGATCAATTCATTGGAGCTATACGGTCGACTCGGCGCAGTTTGAGGCTTATTCTCCGGCGGCGGCAAAGGGTACGGTGCTTGTTACATCCCACTACCAGAAACTCCTGGCGTTTTACTCGAACAGCACCCCGGAAGTTACCGATGGTTCTCTCGGCCAGTATAAGTCCGACGCGATAACCGCCATTTCCACCGGAGAGTGGACGGATGAAGACACGGTCGTCTTCAAGCTTGAAGCGAGCGATCCGGATTATTCCGATACTTTGTACGGACAGGTCGAGCTCAAGCTTACGGACGAGGCATTTGACGGAACCGGCCTGATAACGGGAGAAGGCTTCTCCTGGCTGAGGGGATCGACCCTTGAGGTGCTGGTGACGGTAGAGGGCATCGCGGATTCCCCTCTTGGATATCACTGGAGGGCGAGGGTTATCGATCAGTATTCCATCCCGAGCTCCTGGTTCACCTGGGGAGGGAACCCGGAGGACGAGGATGACTTCCGCGTTGACGCCAACGCTCCGGCGATCACAGTTCTTTCCCCGGATTCATCGGATGTTCTCTACGGGGAATCGACCTTTGAAATAACATGGCTTCTAACCGAAGAGAGCGGCAGCGGATTGATAGCCGGCCCGATGACGCTCTATTATTCCACCGATGAAGCCGCTTCCTGGTACACGATAATTTCTCAGGAAGCGGATGACGGATCTTATGTCTGGGAGGTTCCAAAGATCACTTCCCCGACCTGCCTGATCTCAATAGAAGCGGAAGACAACGTCGGCAATATCGGCTACTGCGCAAGCGGGGTCTTTGATATATTCAGCGACGGCTGGATATCCGGGACCGTCACTCTTTCACCCGAGGCCGCGGTCTCTGTTGAGGTGAGCGCCTCGCAGAACGGACTGTTCAGGGAAAGCTTTGTAAGGACGGGGTCAGGGCCTTATGTGATATCCGGGCTTCTTTCCGGCTCCTATACCGTTGAGGTGCATGCTCCCGGTTATGAGTTGAAATCTTACCCCGGAGGAGTGAACGTCCAGATCAATTCAACAGCGGAGGGCGTTGATATGACCGTCGCTTCCGCCTGGCCCGCTTTCAAACAGGACAAGTGGAAGTCCGGCAATTCTCCGGACAGCGCCGTTTCCCCGCCTTTCGTCCTCAGGTGGAGCTATTACACGGGAGACATGTTCTGGTTCGGCTCACCCCAGGTAAGGAACGGCAGGATCTACGCGACAGATTATCATAAGGTGATTGCCCTTGATAATGAGGGAGACCTTAAATGGAGCTACGATCTCGGCGGCAACTTCATGAATGATTCATCGCCGTGCCTGTATGACGGCACGGTTTATGTGGGCTCGACGGATTTCAACCTTTATGCTCTAGACGACAATGATGGCACTCTCAAGTGGAGCTTCAAGACCGCTTCGCTCGTAAGGTCTGCGCCGCTAGCTGCCGACGGCACCATCTACTTCTGTTCTCAGGACGGCAATCTTTATGCTCTTGACCCCAATGGACAAATGAGATGGTATTTCGACATGGGGGCTTCCAGTTCGCGTTCTTCACCCACAAAGAACAGGAACGCGATCTATGTCTCCTCGGCGAGCAACAAGCTTTTCGCGCTAACTGACGGAGGCGAGCTTAAATGGAGCTTTGAGTGTGTTCACGACTTTCACGCGTCCCCCCTTTATTACGATTCTACCGTATACGTGGGCAATTATGACAACAACCTGTATGCTTTAACCGAAGATGGGGTTGTTCTCTGGAGCTATGGAACGGATTCCAACATATACTCAAGCGCATCCAGAGGAAACGGGGTTGTGTATGTCGGCTCTACCAGCAACCGTCTTTTCTCCGTAAGCACATCCGGTGTCTTTCAGTGGAGCTTCACTTCCGCGGGGTACATAACTTCGTCTCCTACGGCGGCAAACGGCTTTGTCTTTTTCGGCTCTTACGACAACAATATCTATGCAGTTGATGATAATGACGGAAGCTTTGTATGGAGTTTCGCGACGGGCAAAGACGTAATTTCTACGCCGTCGATATTGAACGGCATGCTTTATATCAGCAGCAGCGACTCCAATCTTTACGCCTTTGAGGGCGATATCTCTCCCGCAGACCCCTATGCTCTCAATCAGTACCGCTCCGACGGGTTGACCATCATCTCAACCGGAGAATGGGTCAATTCGTCATCGCTTGTTCTCAAGGCGGATGTCAGCGATCCCAATTACAGGGACACCCTGTACCTGGAGGCGGAGGTGAGGCCCACCTCCGAATCTTTCGACGGAACGATCACCGCGACGGGCGAAGGCTTTGATTCAACGGGCGGCTCGCCGGTAACGGCTTCAGTCACCGTTGAAGGGCTCTCGTCCGGATCGCTCTATCACTGGAGAGTTAGAGCGAGAGATTCGGGCGGCCTTCTCAGCGGCTGGGTGTCCTTCGGAGGCAACGCGGAAGAGGCGGGCGACTTCGGAGTTGACACGACCGCTCCCGCGATCTCGGTTCTTTCGCCGACGGCGGAAGTAATCAACGGCGGAGGCACTTTCGAAGTGAGGTGGGTCCTGACAGAAGAGGGTGGAAGCGGACTTACAGCCGATCCCGTTTCCCTTTACTATTCAACTGACGGTGGAGAGAGCTGGATAGAGATCGCAACAGAAGAATCCGACGACGGATCATATGTATGGGATGTTCCGTCGTCCAATTCCGGGGCATGCTTTGTTTCGATCGAGGCGGAGGACAACGCGGGCAACCGGGGCCGGGGATTGAGCGCCGCCTTTGAGATATTGAGCGACGGATGGATAAAGGGAGAGGTGACGCTCGCCGGTGAGCCCGTCCACGCGGGAGCGCTGGTCGAGGCTTATATTCTCGGAGGGATGTACGCGACAGACGAGAGCGCTTCGGACGGCACATACACTCTGAGGGTCGCCGCGGGAACTTATTCGGTCGAGGCAGGCAGAAGGGGCTTTGAGGTTGACGGATATTCAGGCCCGGTTTCCGTTACTGCAGGCTCAACCGTAGAGGGCATCGACATGACTCTCGGCAAGGCGTGGCCTCAGTTCCATCAGGACCCTCACCTTACGGGGAATTCCTACGAGCAGAAGCTTGATCCGCCGCTCTCTTTCCGCTGGGTTTACGACGCGGGTTCAAACATCGAAACCCCACCTATAGTCGCGGAGAACAAGGTTTTCTTCACGACAAGCAGCAACATAATGGCCGTTCACGCCACCGAAGGTAATCTTTTGTGGAGCCACAGGTTTGAGCCTGCTCCTTATACGGGCCACATAGCTCATGCTTTATGCTACTACAAAGGGATCGTATGCGGATGCAGATACGGAAGGGGCGGCAGGCCCTACAAGGACATATATGCCGTCGATGCCTCCGACGGGTCATTCCGATGGTCATACGCCATTCAGGACAGCGCTACATCCGTTGGATTGATACCCGTTGCGCGCCGGGGCCTGATCTACGCGGGAGGTTACGGCAATTACGCTGATGACAATAAGTATTATTTCGGGATTAAGGCCGATTCCGGAGATTTTGTCTGGAGCTACAAGGCTCCGAACGGCGTATACAGAATTAACGCGGCCGGGACAATTGTCGGCAACGATCTCTACGTTCCGCTTCTCGGTTCCGCGTGGATCGCCGGGGGGCTGGCCGACATCGATCCCTCGACTGGCCAGTTCAAATGGAGCCTTGACCTGGCGCACATTGCAAGGAAAGGGTTCTCTTACAGGGACGGCAGGCTCTTCTCCACAACAATGGGCTCTGATATTATTGCGGTTGATACTTCAACCAGGAACTTTGCCTGGTCATATAATATGGAGACCGACTTCCATTACGACGGCTATCAGATACCGGCAGTTTCCGGCGAGTCCGTTTACATCGGAGGCGACGACGGCATATTCTTCAATCTCTCCGCGTCCGACGGCTCGCTTCAATGGTCGACTGACGTCGGCTCGTCGCTCGTAAACTCTCCGGCGGTCGCCATGGGGCACGTTTACTCTCCCTCGGAAGACGGCATCATGCACGCCTTCCGCGCGTCGGACGGAGCGGTGGTTTGGAGCTATGATCTCGGGGCAAGCGGGGCAGCTTACGAAATAAGATCGCCGGTGGTGTGCGACGGATATCTTTACGTTAACCCGCTTTCAAGCAAGATGTTCGCTTTTGAGAACAATGCCACCCCGGAAGCGCCCGAAGCTCTGATGCAGTATCAGGCCGACGGGGCAACCGAGATACCCACGGGGGAGTGGACAAGCGACAGGGCCCTCGTCACGGTGACCGTAAGCGATCCCAACAATGTCGAAACGCTTTATCCAGAGGTTGAATACAAGCTTCTGGCGCAGTCCTTCACGGGGGTACCGGACGCGACCGGCGAGGCGGTGTATTACAGCGGATCTCCCGAAGCGGGCCTCATCACACTGGAAGGGCTGACAAATTTATCTCAGTACCACTGGAGGGTAAGGGCCAGGGACATTGCCGGATACAGCGGGGACTGGGTGTCGTTCGGAGGAAATCTTGAGAGCGAGATAGACTTCCAGTCGGATACCGTGACTCCCGAGGTGCCGTCCACTCTCAACGCCATAGCGCAGCCTTCGACCCAGCCGGCGTACGTCGCCCTGAGCTGGGGCGCTGCAACCGATGAATATCCGGGATCCGGGTTTGAAGGATACTACTGGCTCAGAAGCCCGACATCAAGCGAGGGCTACGAAAGGCGGATTACGGATCCTCAGACCGAGACTGCGACAAACGACGTCAACGTTGCATTCGGCAACGAATACTATTACGTTGTTGCCTCAAAGGACAATGCTGGCAATGTCAGCGAGTATTCAAACGAGTCCAGTCCGCCTAACATAATAGTGAGCAAGACCATGACGGTTGAGTCTCCGACCGGGGGAGGTTACGGAGGGGGTTCGGAAGACGCCGTTCCCGGATCCACGATAATATTCACTATTAATTACACAAATAACGGATTTGCCCCTGCGGCGAACCTGCAGATAGTGGACAAGATCCCTTCCTACACGGACTATGAGATCGGCACTGCGACGGGCGAGGCGCTTCTTTCCGTTGAATATTCAGACGATGACGGAAGCTCTTACGGGTATTCCCCTACGGGCGAGGCGGTCGATGAATCGGTCACAAACATTAGATGGAACTGCGTTGACCTGGACATTGACGAAAGCTCTGGCGTTACGTATAGAGTTATAATTAAATAAATGAAGCTCAAATTTTATTGACAAAACGTGGAATGCTGACTATACTTGGTGAAGTTCGGGAAACTAAATCAATAAAAGGAGAGTGCGGTTCAGCATCTAAACCTGATAAAGGAGGCTGAAACAAGTGCCTTTGAATATTATTAAAGTCCCGGCCCGTTTTCTGGTTCTAATGCTTCTCGCTTCCGCTGTTTTCCTGTCCATCTCTTCTTCATCTTTTGCAGATACTGTTGCTCCGACCGCTCCCGAAGGCTTCACCGCGACCGCTGTTCCCGGGGAAAAAGTCATGCTTTCATGGAAAGCCGCTTCTGACAACGTGGGGATCAACGGCTACAACGTTTACAGAAGGCCTTCCGCCGGCAGCAGCTTTTCCAAGCTTAACTCCAGCCCCGTCGGCGCCCTTGCTTATGAGGATAAAACCGCCACGGCAGGCAAGAATTACGATTATGCTGTGAGGGCCGTTGATGCCGCCGGCAACGAAAGCGCGGACTCCGACTTCGCGTCCGCCCCGAGCGTTGTGATGAGCGAGCGCGCCGTTATCAGGCACATGGGGGAAATTGTTGACGCGGCTGTGCCGGGGGACTCAATAGAGTACATAATTGATTACACCAACAACGGATACGGCTTCGCCAATGACGTTAATATCCTGCATGCAATCCCGGACGGCACCGTTCTTCTTCCGAATTCGGTGAAGGTGAGCAAGGGTTCGCCCGCCTCGGTCCTTTATTACGACGAGACCAAAGGGGCCTGGGCGGATTCTTACGGGAGCGAGGAGGATGTTACAAAAGTGAAATTCGTTCTGTCCGATCCCATTCCTTCTGTGTCGAAAGGGCCTAACGGACAGCTCTCGCTGAAAGTCGTTGTAAGCTATTAAGCGGCACTAAAATCAAAGAAGGGGGATGAGCGGTATCATGAGAAAAGCTTTCATTTTCGCCGTACTTTTTGTTTTTCTGATCCACCTCCCGGTCGTGGCCATCAAGTCGGCAACAAACATGGCTCTCTCCAAGACGGCCATAGGAACTTTTGGCAATATCAAGGCGGTCACTGACGGGGTGCTTAACGCCAGCAAGCGCACGCCGGCCGAATCGAACATCGTTTCGACAAGCGACCAGTATCTTACGATCGACATCGGCAAGCTGGTCTATGTCGACAGGGTTAAGATATTCTGGGACGCGTCCGCATATCCTGATAACTTCAGCGTCAGGACAAGCACCAACGCCAAGTACTGGGAGGATGAAGCGACGGGGCTTGACGCCTCACTCGGAGCGCTGGACAGCAAGGACGGCGTGCTTGCCGTGTCGGTGTCTTGCAAGAGGGCGGTGATCGGCTCGCGCTACGTTCAGATCAAGGTTCCGGCGGGAGCCAGGGTTTCCTCCGCCTCGGACAGGGTGAAAATTGCCGAAGTTCAGGTTTTTCCCGCCATGGACCAGAAGATGTCGATAATTGACAAGGATGCCTATGTGGTGACCGACAAGACCGCTGTCATATTCTACAAGACAAGCATCGGCGCGACGGCCGGCAAGGTAGTGTACGGCGATGACCCGAGCGCTCTGACAAGGGTTGCACCGAATCAGGAGTCGGGAGTCGAGAACAGCGCCACTATTTACGGGCTTGATCCCGGTAAAGGCTACTATTATAAGGTCGAGGCGACCGATCTGTACGGCAACACCATAGCCTCGGATCTCGGAAGGTTTGAGACCCTGGCGACCAACATTGCCATAAAGAAGCCTGTCACCGGAACGTTTACCGAGCTTCCCGCTGATCCGTTCGTGGACAGCGCAAAGCCGGTCCTTCCGAGGGTGACCGACGGCTCAACGTCTTATTTCACCGCCATGGCCACCTCAAGATCGATATACTCGGACGATCAGTATGTCACGATAGACCTTGGAAAGAATTACCCCATAAAGAACGTCCAGACCTACTGGAGAAAGCTGGCATATCCCGAGAACTACAGCGTCCTCGTGAGCTCAGACAACAAGGACTGGAAGGTTGTCGCCGAAGGGCTTAATGCTGCGGACGGCGCGTTTTCCCGCTCCGACGCGGGAGATCCGATGCAGGTCCACTCGGTATCTGCCAAGGACGTCAACGGAAGGTACATAAAGGTGCACATTAAGAAGGGAAGCCCCTTCTTCCACAAGCATTCAAACTGGGATTTCGTTCAGCTTATGGAAGTCAAGGTATTCGCCAACTAGGAGTATTATGGTGAAGACGGCAAAGGCGTTCTGTCTTATCGCGTGTTTAATGGGGATGGCCGCCCCTTCTGTGGCTGCGGTCAGGATACATGCCTTCGGGAGGCCGATAATCTCGGAGGGATGCTATTTCTCCAGCAGGGCGGAGTCCACCAACGTGGAAAACGTGGTCAGGACCACGCCTCTTGTGGTTTACGTTAAGAACGAATCATAATTAACCGGTTCATTTTGGAAGGAGGAAGAGGAGATCAATGAGCAAGAAAATATTGATTTTCATTATTTCCGCGGCGGTGGGGGTGCTTCTGTTTTCGGGGTCCGCGAAAGCTGTCGGGACTTCGGCCGGCCAGATAATAACCGCCGAGGGGTCTGAGAACTTCATCGATTACAGCGACATAGCAGGCAATCCGAAGGCCACTGTTTACGGGCCCACTTTCGAGACCGAGGTCAAGTCGATATACGGCTTCGCCTTTGTCGATCCGGTTGATGATGACAAGACCACCGATCCAAACGTTGTTGTTTACTATCAGTATGACCTGACGAACTCCGGCAATACTTCGGATTCCTACTCGCTCAGCTACCATGTTGATTACACGGGCGACTACGGATCTGACTGGGAAATAGTGTTCTATCTTGACGCAGATGACAATGAGATCCCGGACGGCGGCCCGATAACCAGCATAGACCTCGCCGAAGACGGAGTTACCCACTTCCTGCTTGCCGTCACTCCGGAAGCGACCGCTGGTTCGGGCGCGCTCGCCACTGTTATCGTTACGGCTGAGACATCATCTGATCCAGCCGGACAGTACACGGGAGCTAACGGAAACTCCTACGGAGGGCTTGCCCTGGCAAACGATGTGACCCAAACCGACGTATCCGCTCCCACCATGACAATCTCAAGGGTCTCAACGTCGGATGCGCCGTCTCAGTACAATCAGACCAATGATGTTCATAACCCCATACCGGGTTCCGTAGTCACCATAACGATGACTTACAGCAATGAAGGAACATCAACGGCTGAAAGCGCGATAATAATCGACAAGGTTCCTTCCGGGCATCAGGCCGGCCACGTTGACGCGACAAGCACGGATGTCGCCAATGTAACCATTACCGCGGCCAACGGCACGGCCCTGGGATGGGAGGTCTATTACACAACGGAGGCGTCGCTGGCTTCCGGGCGCAGGGCGTTCGCCAACAAGGATGGCTGGGTCCTTCTGGGAACACTGGAAGTATCCGATCCTCACTGGGACAAGGATTCAACGCCGGCGCTTCCTTTGACAGCCACGTTCATTAAGTGGGAGAAACCGGAAGTAGGTCCGGAAGATGACGGCAAGACGATAACCTGGGGTTATATTGTCAGATAATACTGACTTAACTGAAAGAAGGGGGAGAAAGATGAAGCTAAAAGCTGCAGTTATTCTTTTGGGAATGGTTTTTATGATTTCCCTTGCGGGAGGTGCTCTGGCGGCCGATCACGTTACCACGGGTAATCCGGGGGACACGGAATCCGGCAACCGGATAACTTCCGAAGGCAGCGAAAACACCCTGAATTACAAGGATACCGCTCAAAACGACAGGCCGGAAGAGTACGGCAGCACCATCGAGGTCATTGCCGGGAGCGTTATTGGATTCTACGCTACAGGCAATCCCGATGCTCCTTATTCTGCCGCCACGACGCCCGGATCGACAGAAAGCTGGATCTTTGCCGCTACTAACGAGGGTAATGTTGACTTTACCTCCACGATCACCTTCTCCGCTATAGCCTATACGGGCGGTTCCGACAACTGGACCGTAGAGGCCTGGCATCAGGGCGCTCCTCAGGGAATTCCATGGACCCCCACCTTAAGCGAGGACAGCGACATTTTCTCCGAGATTAAGATTACTCCGGCGACAACCGAGGCTGACGCCCCGGACATGAGCACCGGCGAAGTGACCATGTATGTTACTACCGGGTACTCCGGATCGGGAAGCGGCCTGGGAAGCACATATACCGGAGCCAATGATCTTACATACGGCGGCATTGGCGCCGGCGTGCCGGATTTTGATGTCACGGTCAACGCCCCGATAATGTCTCTAACCAGGATATCGACCATAGAGTCTCCGGAGCACTATACCGGCTGGGGCGGCGATCACGATTTCGTGCCGGGCTCGCTTCTGGTTTTCACTTTGACCTACACGAACGAGGGAACCGGCGACGGCTCCAACATTTCGATCATAGACCAGATACCTTACGACTGCGTAGCTTATAAGATCAACGTTGAGGCGCCTGAGACCAACCTGAACTACGTTACCGCCTCGACCATGACCGGAGAGGTGACGTGGGCCATCTACTACTCAACGGAGGAAGCGCCCTCGTTCACGCACTATAACACCAACACCGGCAAGGAGACATACCAGGAAGGATGGTACCGCGGCGTGGGTAATGCCGGCTACAATGACACTATCGGTCCTCCATACGACAGCGAGCTTGCGGTTGATACGACTAAGGCGCCGCTGATGAAATGGATCAAGTTCCAGACGGGTTCCCTGGAAGCGGGAGCCGATGGAACGATACAGTGGTCGGTTTACCTTAAATAAGAGGATATTAACAGCATATTCCAGTAAAGGAGGAATGTAGTCAGATGAAGAGAATTCAACTTGTTCTCATATCATTTATTATCCTGTTTTTCCTTTCGGGGGTGGCAGGGGCGTTCACTCAGGTTTTCGACGGCAATCCCGGTGACACGCCGGCGGGAAGCACGGTGACGGCCGAGGTCAAGTCAAATTACCGGGACATCAATCTCAACCCCAGGGACCTCGTTACGGATTCGGGCTTCAGCGACACGGTGACGGCCGAGTACGGTATTACCGCCATAGGCACTGAAACGGGAGAGAAAATCACGACCATGGGCTTTCCGCAGGTGTGGCCGTTATTGTTCCTAAACGAAGGCAACGCTCCTTTCACCTACACGATAACTTATGAGACAGAGCTCTCCGCTGAGGCTGCCGGATGGGATTTCTCGTTCTATCTCGGGACTAACGAGGCCCTGGAAATTGCAAGCGGAACCGAAATGACCCTTGCCGAGGATCAGGGAATTTCGTACGAGGTAAAGATAACGCCTTCCACGGAGGCTGCGGATTCTCCCGATACGTCCATAGGCAGGCTCGATCTGTGGCTCAATGCGGATGAAGATTATCCGGCTCCCGGAGACGACGACTCATTCTACTTCGGGTTTTATTCCGGATACACGGGGGTAAACGGGCTTGATTACGGGGGAACAACCGAGTCAGGCTACGGCTCTGACTGGGCAAAGATACAAACTCCGGTCCTGACAATGACAAGGACATCCACAATCGATTCTCCGGACGATTACGCGCTTGGCATTCATGATCCCGTTCCGGGCTCACTCTGCACCGTATTGATATACGTTTCGAACGAAGGCACCGGAACGGCTGACGATGTCGTATTTATTGACAAGGTTCCGGATAACATGGTGGCGTTCAAGTGGAACATTGGAGAGCCGGAGGATACAGTTGAGGTAACTGCCGCGGGCTACACTACCGGAAACGGCGGTTCAAGCAACTATCAAAACTGGGTGATATATTACACTTCCGAGGCAAACCCCGGCACCTCGTATGACGCTTCCGGATGGGTGTCGCTGGGAAGTCCCGGTTCTGAAGGAAGCATTCCGGCCGCGGCCACATTTGTGAAATGGCAGAAGGTTGACGCGGGAAGCGAACTGGAGCCCGGGCAGTGGATCAGGGCTCAGTGGTCCTGCTACATAAAGTAAAGAGCTAAACGAAAAGGGGGAAGATTACAGGTATGAAAATCAAAACAGGGCTGATTATTTTCTTGATGCTTCTCTTGGCGGGAAGCGCGCTCGCCCAGGAGCACTCCGCCACCGGAAACCCCACCGACACCCCGACGGGAACCTTCGTGACGTTCGAGGGAGCTTCCAACACCCTGGACTTCGTAAACTCAAATGACACGGCGGAAGTAACGGTTACTACGGATGACCTGGTCTTTATCATTACCACTGAGGCCGGGTTCAGCCTGTACGCGGCCCCCGTTCTCACCGAGAACCAGGGGACCACTCCGGGCCTTCCGGTAACCTGGGAGGTTGGAGTCACAAACGAGGGCAACACCGACGTTACTTTCACCATGACAAAGGCGAACATAATTTACATTGGTTCCGCGAGCAACTGGAGCGTGGACTTCATAGAGGGAGGCACGGCAAAATCATCCATCAGCACGTCTCTTCCTGACAACGGGCATATATTCTTCAGCTTCCGTATCCACCCGTCATCCCTTGAGACAGAGTCCCCGGACGCTTCGGTCGGAACGGTCGAGCTCACATCCGACATCGGACGCGCCCTTGCGGGAGTGCCGGAATATATCGGGGTCAACGCTTTAACTTATGCCGGATTCGTTTCTTCCGTGGAAGTCGCCGGCATCACAATCCAGGCGCCTATTATGACCCTGACGAGGGTCATGACGGTTGACGCGCCGACACTTTACACCGGCGACCCGCACGACCCGGTCCCCGGAGCGGCCATAACTTACACCATTACTTACAGCAACACGGGGTCCGGAAATGCCACCGACGCGATAATCGTGGACAAGGTTCCGGATGATACGGAAGGATATCACGTCAACACAACCGGCTCGCAGACCAATGTCACTATCACCGCGGGCCAGGGCGATGCCACCGGATGGACCGTGTACGGATCGTCAGTTGAGGCGCCCAGCTTCGTTTACGGCGAGACCGATGACTGGTTCTCTATCGGAGCGCTCACGAACGGCACGGAAACCTTCGTTCTAACGAACGAGGCCACCTACATAAAGTGGGAGAAGGCGACCGTCACGACCACGGAGGACGACCAGAGCCTGACGTGGGGTGTGACCATACAGTAGAGGCGGGGAGAGATGAAACTCTCCCGCTTTGCGTGCGCGCTTTTTATCATCGCGGCCCTTGCCGGAAGCTCCTGCGCCGAGCTTGCGGCTCCCGCTGGAACTAAATTAGAGAGCCGCTCCGAGGTCCTGTTCGGCAGCGAGCGCTACCTTTCGAAGCCCGTTGCGGTAAGAGTGCCGCAGATATTCGGCCTCAATCTTTCCCCAAAAAATGTCGATCTCAAGGTGAGCCCCGGAGAGGTCTCATACACTTCATGCCAGCTTGATAACCTGGGAAACGGCACTGACAGGGTTTCTCTTGATTTTTCAGGGGGCCGCACTGACCTAAGGGTAAGGCTGGTCGTTGATGAGAACAAGGACGGCGTGCATCAGGCAGAAGAATCAAAAACTGTCCCGGGAACGCTTTCAATAAGCGAAGGTTCGGCTTATAATTTCTTCATAGAGATATCTTCTCCGCCGGACATCAGGAAGGGAAGCTGGACCTGGGGAGCGCTGAATATAATGTCTTCCGGCAGCGACGGCCCCGCCTATGTCGGCTATAACGGAGGCAGGTACGGCGGAGAGGACAGTGTCACGACAAATATTTCCGTCAGCGTGGAGTGATATGCTCAGAAGAACAATTTTATGCGCCGTATTATTTTGCGCCTCTCTTCATGGGGCGGCCTTCGCGGTCACGAGCGCCGGCACTTCCATTGAGAGCCAGGCTTTCCTGACCTACGGCGATCATACGGTCACTACCCCGGCTATCTCGGCGACGATATCGCAGATCTTTGGCCTGAACATTTATGCCACCTCGGCCGCCGAATCGATCCCCGGCGGAGAGCTTTACTACTTCCCGAAGACGATCGAGAATATCGGGAACGGGACTTCTCAGATATTCATGACCTCATACGCTTCGCCCGAAGGCTGGACCGCGTCGCTCGTAGTGGATGAGAACCGCGACGAAGTGCATCAGATGACCGAGGTGGCGAGCGTTCCGGCGAGCGTCATCCTCTCCGAGGACGCCGACTACAAGTTCTTTCTTGTCGTCGACGCGCCTGATTCGGCCTATGTGGGGACATACGGCCGCGGAACGGTGCTCTGCTCGACTGAATTCACGGACGGATCCTCTTATTTCGGAGGGAACGGCATACTGTACGGCGGGGAAGACACCGTTGAGGCCAGCGGCGACCTTCAGATAGGCTCGCTCGGCAATTTCAGGATCTGGAGGCATGAGGTCACCGGAGCGATATCATTGTCGTGGGGCGGAGGGCCTGCCGATGTTTTCTACAGGGATCCTTTTAATCCGGATTTTACTGCCGCATCGAAAGAGGCCAATAATATCATCTCCCCGTGGACCTCGGAAGCGGTTGTCGCTCAGGATGGTAAGGTCAGATATTACAGGGTAGCCATCACTGGCTCCACTAGTTTTGCCGCGGGTATAGCCGGAAAATTCGATTTTGAGGTTGAGGAGGGCATAAATCAGCTCTCCCTTCCTTTTCTTCCGGAGGGCACCGATATATCTTCAGTAATCGGGTCGCAGGTTACCGGAGCCAACAACGCGGGAAGCGCCGACAGGATATGGAGGTACAATCCTGACAATCCTGCTGAATACGACATAGCCTGGCTTGTTGAAGGTGTGGGGCCTCCGTATGACGGCCTTTGGTACACGGGAGGGGCTCCGACGTATGTATCAATTGAGGCCGATCATGCCTTCATTCTTCAAATAAGAACGGGCCATTCGACCGCTCCCGTTACATGCGTCGGAATGGTGTCTGAGGCAAGCAGGGAAGTGTCCCTCGAGCCGGGGATGAACTTCATCGGGACCTGCTTCCCCGTAGATGTGGAGCTTGATGATTCAAACCTGTACGAGAGCGGGGCAACCGGGTCCTTTAACGCCGGGGACGCGGACAGGGTCTGGAAGTGGAATCCCTGTGTTGTGGCCGAATACGATATTGCCTGGCTTGTTGACGGCACAGGGACTCCTTATGACGGCACCTGGGTGACCGCGAAGCAGCCGACTTACGTAAAGTTCAGGCCCGGATCGGGCTACTGGTTCCAGAGGAGGCTGGGCAGGACGCAATTTGACTGGGATTATCCGAAACCTTATTGAGGCGGCTATCATGAAAAGTGTCTGCTTTATCCTAATAATGTCTCTTTTGCTGAGCGGGACCGCGGTCGCCGCGTCCATCGAGATCACAACTGGGAGCGGACCCGATGAGGGCGTCAGGGATTCCGGCGGAGGCTGGCTTAAGGACGGATGCCTTGTTCAGGTGATCCTGGCGCGCGGCGGGATAGTTCATCCTCCGGGCGCTTCGGGTGATCCGGCTCACGGAGACAAGCTGCTTCTCGTGTCTCAGGTCGGGTATAATTTTCCGTTCAGCAGGGATGAGGGCAAGTTTGACGTTCAGATCAGCGCCGGAGGAGGGGACGTGATATATGTCAGGGCCTGGAACGGCCCGACGGCGGGGCAGTCCGAACGCTACGGAAACTCCTCAACCTACAATGTCAGGGGTTTCGACGGCGAGATGTGGAACATCAGTGAAGCAACGAACGAACCGGCTTTTGAGGTGGGCATAAAGAAGTGACAGGCAGAACGTCAAAACTCAATATTTTGATTTTAGCCTTGGCCGTTCTGGCCCTTCTATCGTGTGAGGCACAGGCCACCAACCTTCAGATTACCACGGGTGATCAGGCTGACGAGGGAATAACCGACGAGGCCGGGAACTGGCTGCAGGCAACTCCGGAGGCGGATCTGGTCCAGATAATAAGGACCGGCTCCGGGAACGTGATCCAGCCTATCAGCAAGATCCCGCCGGATTATATTGCGGCAGACGAGTATCTTATTGCCACGTCCGAGATAGGATTTGACTTCTTCCCCCCGTATGACGGCAGGTTCGTACTTGATGTGGCGGATAACGGCGGAGAGGTCATCTACGTCAGGGCCTTTAACTCTTCAACGATAACAGGGTCGACATATTACGGAAATTCTGAGACCTACACGATGCCCGCCAGCGGTTTTCATCAGTGGGACATAAACGGCGTCGACATGGGGCCGGCTTTCCAGACATATCTGCCTCTCGACCTCATGCCTCCCGGCCCCCCGATAAGCTTTGAGGCGAACTCCGAGCCTACGGGAGACATACTGCTTACGTGGGTGAACACCAACGAAGCGGACCTTGCCAGCGTTGAGGTCAGGTACAGGACGGATTCTATCTTCCCGGACAGCCCGACCTCCGGAGCCAGGGCCTATCTTGGCGCGGCTTCTCCATCAAGCTTTGATACTCGCACTCATTCCGGGCTTATTAACGGGACAACATATTATTATTCGGCGTTTTCGGTGGACACCGCGGATAATTACTCTGCGGGCTATGTTACCGCCTCGGCTACCTCAATTGATTCCATTCCGCCTACGGTAGAGTCACACTCGATCAACGGCTCGGGCATATTCCTGGACATCCGGCTGAATTTCAGCGAACCGATGAGCCAGGAAAGCGCGGAGAACGCCTTCGGAATATATCCGTCAACCACGGCCCAGAACTTCAGCTGGAGCACTAACAGCATGACGGTGGACCTCGGAGTGCTTCAGTACAGCACGACTTACTGGGTGACCGAAGAGACCACGGCCTCCGACCCGGCAGGGAATACCATGCTTGTTGCCTACACAATCACTTTCTCAACGGGCGCTCCGCCTCCCGATGCGGTTCCTCCCACCATATCCGATTTCATGATAGACGGAAGGGCGGTATTCAACGGGGACATAATCAGGTCTACCCCCAGGATAACCGCGCTGATAAGCGATGAGGGAAATCCGCTCGGAATATCGACGATCGAGCTCACAGCGAACGCGGTGAGCAAGTACTCGGGCTCCCCCGGCTCCTCTTTTGACACTACAACCGGAACTTTTGAACACACGATCCCTCCCGGGGAGGCGCTTCCGGAGGGAACCTACACTCTGGTCCTCAGGGCGTATGATCTTCCGCCTTCCTCGAATTCAACCGAGGAGGTCAGGACGGGGATCAGGGTATTTGACGACATAGACGTAATCGGCCCCGTACTTAACTTCCCGAACCCGTTCTCTCCCGCATCGGGACAGGGCACCTATATAGCTTATCATCTCACCAAGGATTTCAAGGTTTCTCTGTATCTTTATGACATAGCCGCCCACCTCATATGGAAGAGGGAATATCCGTCGGGGACCGAAGGTGGCCACGCCGGATACAATGAGGTATACTGGGGCGGAATCACCGACTTCGGCGAAACGCCCCCCAATGGAATATACGTCCTTAAGCTCGTCGGAGGCGGGAAGGTTCTTGGAACCTGCAACATGACAGTGCTGGATTAGGAGGGTATTCTTGTCTTTTGCTTATAAGGCAGGCATAATCGCGCTTCTTGTTCTCGCGACCGCTTCGCCGGCGCTCTCGATCAAGGCGACGATCGACCCGACGGAAATGGGGGTCGGAGCCAGGCCGCTTGGCATGGGAAGGGCGTACACCGCTCTGGCCAGCGACTGCAACTCGGTCTTCATCAATCCTGCCGGCCTCGGCCTCACCCGCAGCTGGCAGATGACGTCCATGTACGCCAGCCTTCTCGGAGAGATAAACTACACGCTTCTGGGTTTCTCCCACGCATTCAGCAGGGAGGCGATAGGAATTGGGTACCTACGGGCCGACATAGGGGACAGCCAGATTGTTTCTTACCGCGATCCCAACACCGGAAGGATACTCCCGACGGACGAGGGCGCCATAGGATATGTCTCGTCGGTCGGCATATTTTCTTTCGGCAGCGCTCTCTCCAGCCTGGTAAGGAACAGCGCTTTGGATGACGTATTCGTTGGAGCGAGCCTGAAGGTCTTCAATCAGGAGCTCAAGGGCGGGTCCCATGAGGCGCTTGCGAGCGGAATGGACGTGGACCTCGGAGCCAAGTGGCTTCCACTTCCCTGGGTCTATGTCGGGGCTTTCGGCCAGAACATACTGACCGAGTCGAACGGCGGCGTCCTCCGCTGGACGTCCGGCATCGAGGAATCCATTCCGGCGCTGTGGAAGGTCGGAGTCGGAGCCAAAATTATCGGATGGAATTCCCCGTGGCAGTTCTACGACCATGAGCTTTACGTTGATTTTGATTCCGAGATGAGCACCAGGAGCAGGCCGGGGCTGGCGCATCTGGGGCTGGAATGGTGGCCCGCGGAGTACTTCGCGCTGAGACTCGGCATAGACCAGGACGCGGTCGCGTCCGGCGACGGAGACATCGGCATAGACAACAATCTTACGGCGGGAGTCGGGCTCTTCTGGGAAGGGTTTGAGTTTGACTACGCCTATCACCAGTTCGGCTCGCTCGTTGAGAACGACACTCATTATTTTTCATTTTCAACGGGCATCTTCAGGGAGTCTCCTCCCGAAGCTCCTCCGGCGGCTCCGGTTAAGTACTTCAAGGCGATCCATCCGGGAACCGAGATCGTGATATACGGCGGATCGGTTGTCCTGACGGGTGAAGTGGAGGCGTCCGTGGCCGTTGTTTCGGCGGCGGGAAGAACATCGGAAGTTGTGGGCGGCGTGTTCTCCGTTGAAGTGAACATCGATTCCGTCGGCAAGAACTCCGTCACGCTTGAGGCGGTGAACGAGGCCGGCAGAAAGCTTGAGTCCGAGAGGGTTAAGATATTGAATCTTCCGGCGTTTTCAGACGTTCCCCCGTCGTATTGGGCCAGGGAACCCATAGGCTTTATCGCGGCAATAGGTCTGGTCCTGGGATATCCCGACGGAACGTTCAGGCCGGACGGGGAAATCACCAGGGCGGAGCTCACGACGATGCTTATGAGAGCGGCGGTCAGGGACCTTCCGATGGTTAAGGAGGACAAAATCTTCAGCGATGTCACCAGGGAGCACTGGGCTGCCAGGTTCATCAAGGCGGCGGTTGAGAGGAAAATGGTCCTGGGATATCCTGACGGAACTTTCCGTCCCGGAAACAACATCAACAGGGCGGAGGGAACCATTGTCGTCTCCCGTTTTGCCGAGCTTTCCGAGCCTGACGCGATATACGAAAAGCCGTTCCCGGACATGGCGCTTGATCACTGGGCGATAAAAATGGTATCCGCGGCGAAGGACGCCGGATTGCTCAAGTACCTTGAGGGGGCCAACTTTGAACCGAAGCAGAACCTTACAAGGGCCGAGGCGGTCGAGATGCTCTCCAAAACACCGTTCGCTCAGGAGAAGATCACGAAGATTCTTGATTTCAGCACCGGGTACTAGGAGCTATTTCTTCTTTTTCTTCAGGGCTTTCTTCTTGTTGAAGGTTATCCTGCCGTTCTCAACTTCCGCCACGACTGTGTCGCCTTCCTTGAACTTGCCCTCGATTATCTGATTTGAGAAGGGGTTCTCTATTAGCTTCTGGACCGCTCTCTTCAGGGGCCTGGCGCCGAACTTCGGATCGTGCCCCTCCCTGATCACCGCTTCCACCACTTTGTCCGAGACATCCAGATGCTTGCCCGTCTGCTCGACTTGCTTGATGAGATCTTCCACTATTAGCCTGGCTATCTGCTTGAGCTCGGTCTCGGTCAGCGGATGGAACACTATTATCTCGTCGATCCTGTTCAAAAACTCCGGCCTGAACGACTTTTTCATGTCGTCGAGAACGGTGTCCCTCATCTTTTCGTATGTGGCCTCCCTGTCCTCGCGTGCCATGAAGCCGATGGCTCCCTGGGCCACGATTTCCCTCTGTCCGACATTGCTTGTCATGATTATCACGGTGTTCTTGAAGTCGACCACGTGGCCCTTTGAATCGGTGAGCCTGCCATCCTCAAGTATCTGAAGCAGTATGTTGAAGACGTCGGGATGCGCCTTCTCTATCTCGTCGAACAGCACAACGGAATACGGCTTTCTCCTGACCGCCTCGGTCAGCGCTCCGCCCTCGTCGTATCCGACGTAGCCCGGAGGAGCTCCTATGAGCCGCGACACGGTGTGCTTTTCCATGTACTCCGACATGTCTATCCTGACGAGAGCTTCCTGAGTTCCGAACAGAAATTCGGACAGGCGCCTTGCGACTTCAGTTTTTCCGACGCCGGTGGGACCGGCGAATATGAACGAACCGAGCGGTCTCTGGGGAGGCTTCAGTCCGGCCCTCCCCCTTCTGATAGCCTGCGATATGGCCGTTACGGCCTCGTCCTGGCCGATTATCCTCTTGTGGAGCTCGGCTTCCATGTGAACAAGCTTCTCCGTCTCGGCGGCCGTAAGCTTGACAACCGGGATGCCGGTCCAGTCCGATACGATCTCCGCGATGTCGTCCTCGGTGACGGTCAGCTCCTCGCCTCCGCGCTCCTTCTTGCTCTCCTCCTCCATCTTCCTGACCCTCTCCTCGAGCCTGGAGATCTTGTCCCTGAGCGAGGCGCTCTTCTCGTACTTCTCCTCGGCGACGGACTCTTCCTTTTCCTTCTTGGCAGTTTCGAGCTCGTGCCTTATCTCCTTGAGCTCCTTTGGCGATGCTATGTCCTTGAGGCGCACTTTTGCCGCCGCCTCGTCCATGACGTCGATCGCCTTGTCCGGCAGGAACCTGTCGGAAATGTAGCGGTTGGAAAGTGTGGCCGCGGCGACGAGCGCCGCGTCGGGTATCTTGACGCCGTGATGCTCCTCGTATTTTGACCTGATGCCCTTGAGTATCTCGATCGTCATGTCCATAGTGGGCTCATTGACGATCACGGGCTGGAACCTTCTCTCCAGCGCCGCGTCCTTTTCCACGTGCTTTCTGTACTCGTCCACCGTGGTGGCCCCGATTACCTGAAGCTCGCCCCTTGCCAGCGGCGGCTTGAGCATGTTGGCCGCGTCTATGGCCCCCTCCGCGCCGCCCGCTCCCACAAGCGTGTGGAGCTCGTCTATGAAGAGTATTATCTGCCTCTTCTTCTTGAGTATCTCGTCAAGCACCTTCTTTATTCTGGCCTCGAACTCCCCGCGGTATTTGGTTCCGGCGACCATGCCTCCGAGGTCGAGCGCTATCACTTTCTTGTCCTTGATGGCTTCAGGAACCTTGCCCTCGATTATCTTCTGCGCGAGCCCCTCTACTATGGCGGTCTTTCCGACTCCCGGATCACCCAGGAGCGCCGGATTGTTCTTGGTCCGCCTGGAAAGTATCCTTATGACCCTTTCTATTTCCTTTTCTCTTCCTATTACGGGATCAAGCTGACCTTCCTTGGCCATGTCGGTGAGGTCCTTTCCGAATGAGGCCAGGGCAGTCTTTGGAGGCTTCTGAGGCCTTCCCATGCCCAATCCCGGCATGCCTCCTGGGCCGAACATCCCGGCGAAAGGACCTTCTTCCTCTTCCGACGGCTCGAATGACGGGCCGCTGCTTAAGTGCTCGATGACATCTTCATATTTAATTTTTCTCTTCTGAAGCGCCTGAGAGGCCAGGCTTTCTCCCTCTGCCAGTATTCCCAGAAGAAGATGTTCCGGGCCCACATAGGGCGAGCCCATCTCCCGGGCGGAGTTGAGGGCCAGATCGAAGACCTTCTTGGTCTTTGGAGACAGCGTGATCTTCCCGGGCTGCTCCTTGCCCTGGCCGATGAGCGACTCTATGTTTGAGAATATCTCGACCGGCTTGACGCCGAGCTCTTCCAGGACCCTGGCCGCGGCGCCCTCTTCCTTTATTATCCCGAGAAGAAGGTGCTCGGGGTCAACATGGTCGTGCGAAAGGCGCTTTGCCTCGTCCCTGGCAAGGTCAACAACCTTCTGAGCTTCCGGAGAAAAGAAGTTTATGGCCGGCTGTGACGGCCGCCTTCTGAGAAGGGAGGAGAAAACATCGGGAAACTCAAACATCCCGGGAAGGCCGAAATCCTCGAATCCCGGGAACGGCGCGCCCGCTCCGGGAGCCAGGCCCAGCTCGGCCGCGCACTTCCCGCACAGATGCTGGGTGGTCTTCTTGCCGTTCACTATCCTGGTTATGTGTATAGTCGCTTCGCGCTTGTTGCAGTTCTGACAAAGCATTGTTATTTCTCCTTCATTACAAGGCTACTATTATATACTGGCCCGGCGTATTTTTCAATTTCCCCCATGCTTGCGCGCCATATAAATATCTAATATAATTACCCCACCATGTCTGAGAGGCTTTATAGCGATATTCCCGATAAGACCGGCCATTTCGGGCCTTACGGGGGGCGTTTTGTTCCCGAGACCCTCATGCCGGCGCTAACTGAGCTTGAGGAAGCTTACGCCGGGGCCAAGGATGATCCTTCATTCAATTCTGAACTGCAGTATTATCTTGAGAATTACGTCGGCAGGCCGACGCCTCTTTATTTCGCTGCCAGGCTCACGGAGCATATTGGCGGCCCGAAGATCTATCTGAAGCGCGAGGACCTGTGCCACACGGGAGCGCACAAGATAAACAACACCGTAGGACAGATACTTCTGGCGAAGAGGATGGGCAAGAAAAGGATCATTGCCGAGACGGGGGCGGGCCAGCACGGCGTGGCGACCGCCACGGCCGCCGCTCTCTTCGGCCTCGAGTGCGTTGTATACATGGGGGAGGAAGACATCAGGCGGCAGTCGCTCAACGTCTTCAGGATGGAGCTTCTGGGCACAACGGTCATCCCGGTCAAGTCCGGCAGCAGGACCCTCAAGGACGCTATCAATGAGACCTTAAGGGACTGGATGGCAAACGTAAGGGATACATTCTACTGCCTGGGATCCTGCGTCGGGCCTCACCCGTATCCGCGCATGGTCAGGGATTTCCAGTGCGTCATCGGCAGGGAGGCCAAAGGCCAGATTATGAAGGCCGAGAATAAGCTGCCGGACTGCCTGGTAGCCTGCGTGGGCGGCGGCTCCAATTCCATCGGATTGTTCCATCCTTTTTTGGATGACGCCGCCGTGAGGATGGTGGGCGTTGAGGCGGGCGGCCTGGGGCCGAAACCCGGAAAGAACTGCGCGACTCTCATTAAGGGGGCGCCCGGAGTTCTCCACGGCTCGTACAGCTACCTTCTTCAGTCAAAAACCGGCCAGGTCCTTCCTACCCACTCAATCTCCGCCGGGCTCGATTACCCCGGGGTGGGACCGGAGCACAGCTATCTCAAGGAAACGGGAAGGGTGGAGTACATTTCCGTGACGGACAAGCAGGCCCTTGAGGGGTTCAGGATGCTGTCGGAGCTTGAGGGTATAATCCCCGCCCTTGAGCCGTCGCACGCGATATATCATCTGAAGAAGCTGGCGTCCGAAATGGACAGGAGTCAAATAATTGTCGTCTGCCTTTCCGGAAGAGGAGACAAGGACGTAAATGAAGTCAAGAATATCCTCTAAATTTGAAGAGCTTAAGAAGAGCGGCGAGAAGGCCCTTATTACTTTCATAACTGCGGGAGATCCGGGCCTTAAGGAAACGGAGAAGCTCGTTCACGCCCTGGAGAAAGCGGGAGCCGACATAATAGAGCTCGGCGTTCCGTTCTCCGACCCGCTGGCCGACGGCCCGACAATCCAGGCCTCCCACGTTCGCGCCTTGAGGAAGAACGTTTCCGTTGACGATGTCCTCAGACTGGTTTCCAGGCTTAGGAAAAAGTCTGAAGTGCCCATCGCCCTGATGATAAGTTACAACCTGATCGTCAGGTACGGTCTGAAGAAGTTCATGGAGGACTCGAGAAGGGCGGGGGTTGACGGCATAATCAGCCCAGACCTTGCCGTTGATGAATCCTCCGGGCTCACCGGAGCCGCGAATGGGATCGACACCATCTTTCTCGCCGCCCCCACAAGCACGGATGAGAGGCTCGGGACGATAGCTGAAAAATCCTCGGGGTTCATTTACCTCATTTCCCTTCTGGGCATTACCGGAGAAAGGAAGTCTCTGTCGTCCGCGGTAGGGGAGAACGTGAAAAGACTGCGCGCCTTTACCGACAAGCCGATCGCCGTCGGGTTCGGGGTCTCCAGCCCGGCTCAGGCAAGGGAAGCTTCGCGCTCTGCCGACGGCGTGATAGTCGGGAGCGCGATAGTAAAGCTCATCGAGAAAAAGGCTTCCCTGAAATCCATCGGGAAATTCGTTTCCGGGCTAAAGAAGGCGGCGAATGCTTAACAGGGTCGTCCACAGGCTCAAGCAATTCATTTTCGCGCTGAAGTCCAGGATGACCGAGGATGACAGGAACTTCACCAGAAAGTACCTGAAGATTTCGGAGGCCGCCCTCTTTGACCAGCTGCCTGAGGACATACAGAAACACTCTGTCATGGTAGCCCGGAGGGCGCTGGAAATATTCATGGGGCATCGCTACAAGATCGACGAAAGGACGCTTGTCAGGGCGTCTCTTCTGCATGACGTGGGGAAGGGCCTCTCGAGGATGGGGATACTGGACAGGACTTTTCTCGTCATGCTGAGAGGAGCCTTTCCGGTGCTATACGACAGGCTTGCCGCCGGGGGAGGAAGGGCAGGGGTTCACAGGGATCACGCGGAATTGGCGGTCGAGCTCCTTAGAAAGGCCGGAGTGGAAGAGGAAGTTATTGAGGCGGTCAAGGGTCACAACAGGCCCGCGGCGGAAGGGGATTCCAACGAGCTGATGATACTCAGAAAGATAGATGAGGGAGAAATATGAAGAAATACAACGACAAGCACGCGAAGGCCGGCATAAAGGCGAAGCTTCCCGGCATTGAGACCTTTTCCAACAACTATGAGCGGGATTATGTTGTTGAGCATGTTAATCCCGAGTTCACTTCTGTCTGTCCGAAGACGGGGCTTCCGGACTTCGGGAAGATAACCGTCAGATACGTTCCGGACAAACTTCTTGTGGAGCTTAAGTCGCTTAAAATGTACATGCTAGCCTTCAGGAACCTGGGAATATTCCAGGAGAATTCCGTGAACAGGATACTTGATGATGTGGTCGCGGCATGCCGGCCCAAGAACGCTCAGGTGATAGGGGAGTTCGCCCCGAGGGGAGGCATAGCTTCAAGGGTGGTGGCCAGCTATCCCAGCCAGCGGTAGGAGTTGATCTCGTCCTTCAGTCTTCTTGCCGCCAGTTTGGCGGACCTCGCGAAATCCTCGCGGTTGGAAGCGTAAATTATGGATCTGGATGAGTTTATCACGGCCCTGTTCCCCTTCTTGTTGACCGCGTTCCTCACGGTGGACTGAACATCTCCCCCCTGCGCCCCGATACCCGGGACCAGAATAGGCATGTCGCCCACAAAGCTCCTGAGGTCTCTCAGCTCTGACGGCATGGTCGCCCCCACTACGAGCCCGCAGTTGTCGTTCCTGTTCCAGTTTTTCACGTTCCTTGCCACCGACATGTATAGAGGCTCTTCGTCCCCGATGAGCTGGAAGTCCTTGAACCCAGGATTGGAGGTGAGGCAAAGGACGAAGACGCCCTTGTCGGCGTATTCTATGAAAGGGTCCACTGAATCGCGGCCCATATAGGGATTGACGGTCGTTGCGTCTGCCTTGTAGACGTCGAATATCGCCTTCGCGTAGGCTGCCGCGGTGTGTCCGATGTCGCCGCGCTTCGCGTCGAGGATTACCGGGACGTCGGACAGGTACTCTATTGTCCTTTTGAGGGAATCAAGGCCGTAATTTCCGTAGGCTTCGTAGAAGGCTATGTTCGGCTTGTAGGCGCAGACCAGGTCCCTGGTCTCGTCGATTATCGCCTTGTTGAACGAGAAAATGGGGTCGTCCATGTTGAGCAGAAACTGTGGAATGCGGCTTAAGTCTATGTCGAGGCCTATGCATAGCAGGCTGTTGTTGCGTTTTGATGCCTTGTCCAGTTTGTCGAGGAAGGTCACTTTTTGTCGTTCTTGTCCTTAAGGACGTCCTCTATGGTAACCTTGCCCTTTTCCTCTTCCGCCTTCTTCGCCTTTTCCTTCTCCCTGTCCATCGCCACCTGTTTTATTGACAGACCGATTTTTTGCTCGTCTGGCAAAATTCTGAGTATCTTGACCTCAACCTCGTCGCCCGGCTTGACCGCGTCCTCGGGGCGCTGCACGTTTTTCGATGACAGCTCTGATATGTGGCAGAGGCCCTCCAGTCCTCCCTCCAGCTCGATGAAGGCGCCGAACTTGACCAGCCTCCTGACGACTCCCTTTGTGATCTGGCCTACCTTGAAGAGCTCGTTTGCCTGAACCCAGGGATCCGGCTGAAGCTGCTTCATCCCCAGCGCTACCTTCCTGTTAACCTTGTCCACACCCAGGATGAAAACGTCAACCTCATCTCCCAGCTTCACCAGCTCGCCCGGGTGATTGACCCTCTTCCAGGACAGCTCCGTCAAGTGAACCAGCCCCTCGACCCCCCCTATGTCAACGAACACCCCGAAACTCTTGATGCTTGAGACAACGCCGTGCTTGACCTGGCCGACCTCAAGTTCCTCAAGCACCTTGTCCACCTCGAACTTCTGCTTTTCGCCGGCGGCAAGCTTGTGCGATAGAACGACCTTTCCCTGGCGCCTGTCAATTTCTATGATCTTTATCGGAAGGGTTTTTCCGACGAACGCCTCAAGCTTGTCGTCGGTCTTCTTCTTGACCTGGGACGCGGGAATGAATCCGCGGATGCCTTCTCCGCCGTTGTCGGGGTCAAACCTGCAGTCCACGACCAGTCCGCCTTTGACCGCTGACGTGACCTTGGCCTCAAGCACTTTTCTGCTCTTGTAGGCGCTGTAGGCCGACCTCCACATTCCCTCGTAATCGGCCCTCTTCTTTGACAGGACCACGTAGCCGTCCCTGTTCTCGAGGTTCTCGATGTACACTTTGATTTCCTCGCCGACATCGAGAGAATCCTTGCCTCCGGGCTTCTCTGACATCTCGCCGGGCAGAATGAGCCCCTCCGCCTTGTAGCCTATGTCAACAAGCACGCCGGCCGGATCGATCTTCACTATTTTTCCCTTGACTATGTCCCCGACCTTGTAACCCTTGAAAGTTGCGTCGTAAGCGGGGGCATTCTTTTTCTGCTGCTGCTGAGGTTCAGCCCTCTTCTCGGGAGCTTCGGGCTTCTTCTCCATGTGGGTGCCTTTCATCGTGGACTCAGCCTGAGATTCCTTCTTCTCGCCGCCCTCGAGTTTTTTGCTTTCCTCGAGCGCTTCCTTGATTATGGAGTCTATCTCCATGTCTCCGGAGCCCTTTGGGCCCATTCCGAAGGACGTGGCCTCCAGATCCTTCTTTTCCTTGTTATTTTCAGCCATAGTTGACCTCTCCTTTTGCACGAGTGTCTAGGATAGCACAGATTATTTTCCTTTTCAAGGTGAACCCGGCTCATGCCAGCCGAATTTACCCAGAAGGGGAACGAAAACGCAGCCTATGGTGTCCGAGGCGACAATCCTGCCTTTTTGCTTCTCGGCCCTGATAAGCACCTGGTGATGCCTTTCTCCCACCGGGGTAACAAGCCTCCCGCCGTCGGCGAGCTGATCAAGAAGAGGGGGGGGAATTTCCGGGCATGCCGCCGTGACTATGATGCCGTCGAAAGGCGCCTCGCTTTCAAGTCCCAGGCTTCCGTCGCCTGATAAGATCTTGATGTTCCGGTATCCAAGCTCCTGCAGCGTTTTTTCGGCTCCTCGGGCTAAAAGTTCAATCCTTTCAACCGTGAACACTTGGCCCGCCAGCAGGCCCAGAACCGCCGCCTGATAGCCGGATCCTGTGCCTATCTCAAGGACCCTTTCGCCGCCCTTCAGTCCGAGCAGCTCCGTCATGACGGCCACGATGTAAGGCTGTGATATTGTCTGGCCGGAGCCGATCGGCAGGGCCGAATCCTCGTATGCCGCGGCCCTGTCCCTTTCGGGAACAAAGAGGTGCCTTGGGACCTTACTCATGGCGTCAAGGACCCTCTTGTCCGAAATGCCGCGGGAAATCAGCTGTGCATCCACCATCAGCCGCCGCAGCCGGTCAAATTCGCCGCTTTTCATGCTCATGTTATAACCCAGCATATTCTACAACTCCGCCGATTTCTTGACAAATTCCCAAATAGCTTTAAAATGGTTTTTGTGAGGCTGATTCATCTCTCCAAGGAGGGCGTGAATGAACGTTAACGGGAACGATTACGGCTTTGGACCGCATCTTATGCTTAATTGTTTCGGCTGCCCCAAGGAAAGAACTTCCGACATCAAGCTTATTTCGAGGCTCCTGAACGAATTCCCCGCCATGGTCGGACTTGAAAGAATAAGCCCTCCTTACGTTTATAAATTCAGCAACGCCGACCCGGAGGAGAAAGGAATTTCCGGAGTGTGCCTTATAACGAGAGGGCACATCTCGATACATACGTTTTCTGATGGAGACAGGGCCTTTATCGACGTGTTTTCTCACAAGGACTTTGACGCGAATTTCGCGACGGATCATTTCAAGGGCGCTCTCGGGGCTAAAAGCCATGACGCCAAGCTTCTCAACAGGGAGTTCGAATACAAGGAGGACATCAGCGCGGTCATGAACCTTGTAACCGGAGACGTTCCCGCGTGAAGTTCCTGGGCCTTGATGATGCCCTTTCATCTTCGAGATTCGCCGTGCTTCCGGTCCCTTATGAAAGGACGACCAGTTATGTCAGGGGCACCGCCGGCGGTCCCGACGCCCTGCTCAGGGCCTCCGCGCATATTGAGGAATTCGACGAGGAGCTTCTGATCGAGCCATGCCGCGCCGGCATTCACACCGTTGAACCCGTAAAGGACCCAGCGAAGGTCAGAGATCGTGTTTCGTCCCTCATATCCGGCCGAAAGACCCCCGTTATCCTTGGAGGAGAGCACTCCATTACTCCAGCCGTGCTGCCCGCGTTCAGGGCGTCTTATAAGGACCTCTCCGTCCTGCAGATTGACGCGCACGCCGATCTCAAGGACGAATACGAGGGCGACAGGAACAGCCACGCCTGCGTGATGAGGAGGGTCCTGGAAGTGTGCCCCGCCGTTCAGGCCGGAATAAGGAGCATGACAAAAGATGAATACGATTTCGCGAAGCGCTCCGGCCAGATTAATAAGATCCATTTCGCCCGCGAAATGGGCGGGAAGTCCGCGGAGAAAATTATCTCGCAGCTGTCGAACAGGGTGTATGTTACCATCGACACTGACGGACTGGATCCGTCGGTGATTCCGTCCACCGGAACCCCCGAGCCCGGAGGATTGTCCTGGTATGACGTTCTCGGAATCCTCAGGGCAGTTGCGTCAAAGAAAGAAGTGGTCGGGTTCGACTTGGTCGAGTTTTCCCCGATCAAGGGCTTCCATGCAGCGGATTACGCGGCGGCCAGGCTCGTATATAAGATGATGGGGTATATGGTGGATAGTAGATAGTAGTGCAGTAGATAGTAGTGCAGTAGTTAGTGGATAGTGGTGCAGGGGTCAGCGGCCGGCAGTAAGGGCGGCAAGGGCGCGGTCGATCCTTTTGAGCGTCTCTTCTTTCCCGAGGATGTCTATGACGTCGTATATGCCGGGGGACACGCCTCTGCCTGTCAGGGCAAGCCTGGTCGGATGAATTACCGCCCCCAGCTTCACGTTAAGTTCCGCGGCCAGGCCCTTGAAAACGTTCTCAAGCCCGTCCTTGTTGAACTTTTTCAGGCCCAGGAGCCTCTCCCTGAGCTTTGAGAGTATGTCGGCGGTTTCCTTCCCCTTGAAATGCTTCTTCCTGGCCTTCTCGTCGTAATCGAACTTGTCCGTGAAAAAGTATGATGTCAGTTCGGCCACTTCGGGCAGGAGCCTGATCCTGTCCTGAAGACAGCTCAAGGCCCGCAGGATGTAACTTGCTCCTTCCCTGGTTTTCTCGAGCTTCTCTACCTCCGGGAAGGCTTTTGCCAGATACGGCATTGAAAGGTCAACCAGCCTTTCAGGCAGCGCCTGTCTTACGTAATGTCCGTTCAGCCAGTCGAGCTTCTCCTGATTGAATATGGCCGGGCTCTTGTTGACTGAATCAAGGGAGAACTTCTCAATAAGCTCCTCCCTCGAGAAGACCTCCTGGTCGCCGTGGCCCCACCCCAGTCTGGCAAGGTAGTTCACCATCGCCTCCGGAAGGTATCCCATGTCCCTGTAGGCGGTTACCGATGTCGCCCCGTGGCGTTTTGAAAGCCTGGACTTGTCCGGACCGAGTATCATTGGAATGTGCGCGAACGCGGGCGGGTTGAACCCGAGCGCCTGGTAAAGCAGTATCTGGCGCGGAGTGTTCGAGAGGTGATCGTCGCCCCTTATGACATGCGATATCTCCATGAGGGAGTCGTCCACGACCGCGGCGAAGTTATAGGTCGGAAATCCGTCGGACTTCATGATCACGAAGTCGTCGAGAAGCTCGTTCCTGAAAGTCACCTTCCCCCTTACCAGGTCGTCCACCTGTGTGTCTCCGACGGGAGGAAGCATGAACCTTATCACGGACGGCTTTCCGCTCGCTTCCAGATCTCTGATGTCGTTTTCCGAGAGCTTCCTGCAGGTCCCGTCGTACCGCGGGGCCTCTTTTCTGGCTTCCGCCATCTTCCTCTTCTTGTCAAGCTCTTCCGGAGTGCAGAAGCAGCGATAAGCCTTGCCTTTCTTCAGCAGCTCATCGGCGAATTTCCTGTACTCGTCCAGCCGGTCCGTCTGGAAGAACGGCCCCTCGTCCCAGTAAAGCCCCAGCCACTCCAGCCCCTCCAGAATGGTCCTGTTGGCTTCCTGGGTCGATCGGGTCCTGTCTGTGTCCTCGATCCTGAGAATGAAAGTGCCGTTCAGGTTCCTGGCGAACAGCCAGTTAAAAAGAGCCGTTCTGGCGCCTCCAAGGTGGAGGTGCCCCGTCGGGCTCGGAGCGAAGCGCACTCTGATTCTGTTTGAGCTCATAGAAGCCTTTCATCCTTGTATTGCCATCTGGCAGAGGTTATAATCCATAAAAAGTATACATTATCCCTATCTCTTTTCAAGGAGAGTACATGAGAAAGCTTTCTGCTGTTGTTTTCCTCTTTTTTCTCATTCCCGGCGTCTCGCTCGGATCTCAGGTCATGCTCGAGGACACCTTTAAGGACGGTGTGGGCGCGAGGCCCCTGGGCATGGGCGGCGCGTTCACGGCGGTGGCGGACGATATAAACTCCATATATTACAACCCCGCCGGACTGGGCTCGCTTACCTTCGGATATTCATTCGGCGAGATGGACCTGTACAATTACAGGTACGAGCGCAACAGCAGCAACTCCCTAAATCTGGGCCCCGTCGGCTATCAGGGGCTGAGGACCAAGACCATTTCAGGCGAAGTTCTTGACGTGACCACGCTCGCGTTCGGAAACAACGGTCCCTGGGGCCTTAGCTGGGGCTTCTCGCACAAGAACATAAGGGCTGAGGCCGATGATGTTTCTTACACTTCATGGAGCGGGGACGTCGGGCTTCTGCTCAAGCTGACTTCAGACCTGTATTTCGGCATGGTCGGCCAGGATGTTCTCAAGGACCCGGAGCTGGACATCCCCTCAACAGGCCGCTTCGGAATGGCTTACAGGCCGTTCGCCGAAGGCATTACTCTGGCTTTTGACGCGGAAACGGGAAGGTCCGGCGATGTGGGGGTTCTGACGAATTACGGAGCGGAGTTCGTGATGACGGACGGATTCCGGCTTCGCGCGGGGGCGAGGGCGGGGGCCGGGACCGCCGGCGCGACGCTTGGCTTCCCGCTTTTCAAAATTCATTACGCTTTCGTCGGGTCGAAGGATCAGGATGAGGATTCCCTTCATAAGGTCGGTCTTGAGATCAGCCTTCCAAGGGATCCGCTGCGGCCCAAGGCTCTGATCAGGCCCAGGGAATTCGTTCTGGTGGACGTGAGGGGTTCGCTTGTCGGAGGCAGGGATGAATACAGTATTCTTGGCGGAGCCAAATCCGGAGCTGACAACATCATATCCCAGATAAGAAGGGCCAGGAGGGACGACGCCGTCGACGGGATAATGCTGAGGATATCCGGCTTCTCGGGAGGCCTCGGCTCCATTGGTGTTGTTCAGGACATACGCGACGAGCTCTACAGGGCCAAGAAATCCGGGAAGTACGTCGTGGCCTACGTTGAGTCGTCCGCCCTGGGAGACGAGTATTATCTGGCGTCCATTGCCGACAGGATAGTTGCGCCGAAGGGATCGTCGATAGGGGGCCTCGGAAGATCCGTCGCGGTGACCAGGGTGACCGAGCTGATGGATAAGATCGGGGTCGAGTGGCAGATAATCACCGAAGGCAAGTACAAGGCCACCTTCGACGTGTTCTCGAAGGACATGACCAGGGATCAGAGGGACATGCTGGCCTCTGTCGTGTCAGACATGCACAGGCAGATGATCACCGACATATCCCTCGACCGAAAGATAGAGATGGCCGAGGTCAAGGAAATAGGGGACGGCAGAATTTTCACCGCCACAAAAGCCAAGGAGCTCAATCTGGTTGACGAGATCGGATACTTCAAGGACGCGCTCAGCGTGGCTGGCGAGCTGTCCTCCCGCAGGGAAGAGGTCCGCATAGTAAGGGCGGAGGACCTGCAGTCCGATTATTCCGAGCACCTGTTCTTCATGCCGTTTTTGATAGCTGTCATCGAGGTCGACGGCGAGATAGTCACGGGCTCGAGCGGCTCGAACCTGCTCTTTGGAGGCACCTACGTCGGCTCTGACACTGTGACAATGCAGATCAAAAGCGCCGCGGACAACGTGATGGTGGGCGCGATAATCCTCAGGGTCAACAGCCCCGGAGGATCTCCCGTGGCTTCCGGCCAGATATATCAGGAGCTTAAGCGGGCGCGTGACAAGGGGAAGGTCGTTATCGCGTCCATGGGGGATGTGGCTGCTTCGGGAGGATATTTCGTGTGCGCCGCGGCAGACAAGATAGTAGCCAACCCGTCCAGCATCACGGGGAGCATCGGGGTGATCGGGGCCATCCCCGTCCTCTCCGAGCTTTACAAGAAGGTCGGGGTCAAGAACGAGGTCATCAAGGAAGGCGAGCATGCCGATATGTTCTCGGGCCTCAGGAAGCTTTCGGATGAAGAGCTCAAGTCCATAAAGGACCTTTCGCACGAGACGTACATCGAGTTCAAGAGGGTTGTGGCGGAGGGAAGGGGAATGACTACGGCCGAGGTCGAGGAGGTGGCGCAGGGAAGAATATACACGGGTTCACAGGCACTGGAGGCCGGACTGGTGGACAGGCTGGGCGGTTTCTCCGAGGCGCTTGAGCTTGCCAAAGAAATCGGCAAGGTTCCGGGCGAGCCGCGCCTGATATACTACGTGAGCGATCCCTTCTGGGGAGGGCGGATGATGGAAATAAGCGAGCGGCTGGGGATCAGGGACGGATTGTTTCCTGTGCTCTGGGGCACCAAGCTTCCGGAGTACCGATTGAGCTACTGAAGAACACTATATCTTGAACTTCACTCCCACGACCTGCTCGGATATCGCGAAGATGCCCTCAATTGCGGGGTGGAACTTGTAGCCCAGCTCGACTCCGAGAGAAGGCCCGAATACCAGGTTCATTCTTCCCGTCAGCCTGGAGTTGAACATGTAGCTCATGGCCACGCCCAGCTCGGGAAGCACGTAAAGGTCCTTCTCGTGCTTTGAAAGCCACAGTCCGTTGCTTGTTCCTCCCCACAACCCGCCGACCAGGGACATGGCTATAGGCGAGCGGGCGGTCGGCTCGACGAATTGAAGGTTCATGTGAAGGTCGAAAAGATATGGGTTGCTGTTTTCAAAAGAGTACCCGAACGACCCTCCGAGAGCCATCTTGTTGTCCATCGGAAAGTGACCCGATGTCACAAGGCCGAAGCCCTGCAGCATGGAGAACCCCACGCTGAAGTTCCTTCTGCCCCTGACAACATCGGGGTCTATAAGCGAGGAAGAAGCCGGCAGCGATGCCGCCGCGAGAATGACCAGCGCGATCCCGATAACCGTCAGTTTTTTCATGATAATTATACCTCCCCGAAAATTAACTTTGACAGGTTATCAAAAAAAACCGGTGAATGCAAGCGGATTTTATCGACGGTGATCAGTCGGCTTCCCCGGACCCAAGCTTGATGTATTTTATGCTGTCGGGCCTGACCATATGGAGCTTTCTCTTTGCCAGGTTCTCTATCCTGCCCAGTTCCTTCTTTCTGGACGCGGACAGCTTCAGCTCGCGAAGCTCGGTCCTGAGACTTGCCGTCACCCTCTTAAGATCCTCCACCTCGTATTTCAGCTTCATGTTGCGGGTGTGAAGGCTCAGGTGCAGAAGGGAAAGCCCCACCACAAGCGCAAGTATCCATGCCGCCCTCTTAAAGCTCATTCACTCACCCTCTCAGCCGCCCTGAGCTTGGCGCTCCTTGCCCTGGGATTAATGCTGATTTCCTCCTCGCCCGGAATGACCGGCTTTCTGGTCAGGAGCTTCAGAGTCCTCTTGTGGCCGCACACGCAGACCGGAGCCTCCCTTGGACACAGGCACTTTGCCGATTCGCGCCTGAAGAATTCCTTGACGATCCTGTCCTCCAGGGAATGGTATGAGATCACGATGAGTTTCCCTCCCGGTTTCAGCGCCTCAATTGAACTCACGAGGCCCGCTTTCAGGCTGTCCAGCTCGCCGTTCACCTCAATCCTCAACGCCTGGAAGGCCCTTGTAACTGAATTCAGGACGGTTTTCGGGTTCATCCTGCCGAGCCCTTTTTCGATGGCTTTCTTCAGCTGAAGGGTGGATTCTATTGAGCCGGCCTGTCTTGCCTTCACGATCGCTCCGGCTATCCTGGATGCCGATTTTTCCTCGCCGTACTTCCTTATGATGTTTTTGAGCTCCTCGGCGGAGAAGGAGTTGATCACGTCGGATGCCGCGCGCCCGGAGCTCCTGTCCATTCGCATGTCTAGCGGGCCGTCGCGCTTGAGGCTGAATCCGCGCCCGGCCGAATCTATCTGGTGCGACGAGATTCCCAGATCGAACAGTATTCCGTCGACTCCTTCAGTTTCCTTCAGGGCTGTTCCCATTTCGGAGAAGTTAGCTCTGATAAGAGCGACGCGGCCTCCATACTTTTCAAGCCGCTTGTCCGCGGCCTCGATCGCGTCACCATCCCTGTCAAACCCGATGATCCGGCCGGTCGGGCGCGACCTCTCCAGCACGGCTTCCGCGTGGCCTCCTCCGCCCACGGTCGCGTCAACATAGGTTCCTCCGGGCCTGGGATCCAGAAAGGAAATTACCTCTTTGAGAAGGACCGGGGTGTGGTACATCAGCTGGATTCTGTTGTGGCAGTTATCTCGGCCGTGCCCACAAGACCCTGCAGAAAGGCCTCCAGGGTGCCGACGCCGTATGTTGTGACCTCAACGTCCACGTATTTCCTGTTGTGTTCCAGAACGGTTATTATGCCGATGCCTCCCCTGAGCTCCCAGGTCGGCGAGAAAGTGGTCAGGACATTTCCCAGAACGTCCTTGGCCGTGGCGACAAACCTTGTGGTGTTGCCGACAAGCATCCTGGTCGCTTCCGGAGAGATAGTGATGGACTCGAGCGTGGCGCTCGCGGAGAGTAGGGCAACGCCCCTGACCGCGTTGAACACGCAGTGAAGCTCGGCCGTGCCCACCCCGGTCGGCTTGAGGACGGCGTACGGCTCATCGTCGTCGTTTAGGCCCTGGTCCTCGATCACGCCGAATTCCGGCGGATATATCGCCCAGGAAGCGGGGATAAAATATATTTCGTCCCCGTCGTCATCATATCCGGTGGCTATGAACTGGCCCGCCGAGTATGCCAGCATCGTGGCGGTGGAGGGGGCGAGGTCTATGGAAGAGAGCGAAGTGGGCGTCAGAGATTCTCTTCCTCCGCACGCGAATATGAGCAGCAGTGAAAAGAGAAGCGCCGTTAAAATGAGAGCATTTTTCATCTCAAGGATAACTACATTATCAGGTCAAGAGGGGACTCGTAATGCTCGTCCTTGCGCTTCTTTTCCAGTTTTTCCGCGTCGGGCATCAGCTTGTCCATAAGCCCCTCGGTCACTATGTGCGGAGAGATCAGCACCAGTATTTCCCTCTTCTCGGTCGTCAGCTCGACCCTTCTGAAGGGGACTCCGATAATGGGGATGTCCGAAAGAAGCGGCACCCCCTTGTTCTCCTTCTGGGTGATGTCCTTCATCAGGCCGCCTATCACGATCGTGCTTCCGTCCTTCACGAGCAGCTTTGTGGTGGTTTCGGTCGATTTTTTCTGGGGAAGCTCGTTCACTATGCTTCCCTCGCTTATCTCCGGATGTATCTCCATCATCACGTGCCCGTCGCTCTTGATGTAAGGCGTGAAGACCAGCTTTGTCCCGACGTCGAGGAACTCAACGCTTTCCACAAGGCCAGCATCAGTAATGGTGCTCACCTTGTAGCCGAGCATCTGCCCGGTAATTATTTCCGCCTCCTGCCCGTCCAGCGCCATAACCTTGGGAGTGGAAAGAAGATTGTATCCTGTCCTGGTCTGAAGAGCCTCGAGAAGCCCGTCCATGTCCTGGTCCGTTACGGAGTAGTAAAGCCCCGTTGCCGTGGTTGCGGTCGGCTGCGCGGCGAAACCCTTGGTCTGAGCGACGTCGTTCACGTCGTCCGGGTTCGTGTACTTCAAGTTTACACCCAGGGCCGCGCCCACGTTGTGTGAAACTTCCAGTATCTTTGCCTCGACCATCACCTGCTTCGGGGGGGTGTCCAGATTCTCTATTATGGCCCCCGCCTTGTCGATTGAGCTTTCCGAGCCCTCGATCATTATGTAGTTCGAGCCGGCCGTTGTTATTACCTTGGTGTCTTCGGGCAGCAGGTTCTTGAGGGTTGCGGCAATGTCGGTGGCCTTGACGTAATTGATGGTGAAGGTCTTGTTGATTATTCCCCCCGGCAGTATCTGTATCCTCTTCGGTTCGCCCGTTGGTATTATCCTTATAATCTTTCCGTCCCTGACGAAGGTGCAGTTGCTAGCCTTGAGGATCGCGTCAAACGCCTCCTCCGTGGTCACGTCGTTCAGTGTGAGCGTTATCTTTCCGTGCACATCCTTGCTGACGATGATGCTCTGCCCCGTTTCCTTGGCCAGAAGCTGGAACGCGTGGCTGATCTCCGCCGCCCTGAGGTCCATTGATATCAAAAGCGGACCGCTGGGGGCGGGTGCGGGAGCCGGAGCGGGCGGGGGAGCGGGAGTTGGAGCCGGGGCCGGGTCGGGCCTGGAAGTCACCACGGTTTTCGGCTTTGAAGCTTCCTCGGACTTCCTAAGGAGAGCGCGGGCGTCCGCTATGTCCGGTTCTATGTTAAGGGCCTTGGTCAGGCTTTCCTTGGCCTTTTCGTACTGCCCGATGGAGTAGTAGCACTTGCCTTTCCAGTAGTGCGCCTTGGCCATAAGGGGCTCGAGCGACAGCGCCTTGTCGTACTCGAGTATGGCCGCGTTATAGTCGCGCTCCGCGTAGTACAGGTATCCCTGCCTGTAGTAGGCTTCGGCCCTCTCTTTGGGAGAGGAATAGGCGAACGCCAGCGCCGACGTTATCAAAGCGGCGCACAGGAACAGCAGAACCCCCTTCGCTCGGTTATTTTTAATATTCATTTGCTTCCCCCCTCTATTCTTAATATGAAGCTCTTGTTGTTCTTTATCACCGTGACCTGGCGGTCTCCGATCTCAATGAGCTCAAACCCGGACACGCTGTCGCCGATCTCAAGGACCTTGTCGTTTATTATTGCCCTGACGGCTCTTCCCTTCCAGATCCCCTGAAGCTCAAGCGGAATTTCCTGTTTTTTCTTCTTGCCTTCCTCGCCGGTTGGAAGATCGAATATCTTGAAGAACGGATCAAAGAGGTACGGCTTTCTTTCAGGCGCTGCCTCCTCCTTCTTGGTGAAGCCTCCGCCCGGCATTATGAAGACCGAAAGCCTCATGTCCACCATGATGTTCGGGGCGGCGTTCGTCTTGTTCAGGGACAGGCTGTCGATCCTCACGGTCGCCGGAAGCGATTTCAGCTTTCTCATGTACAGGTGCAGGTCGGTGTAATCGGTTATGAAGCTGATCTTCAGGGGCAGCTTCATGTAGTTTCGCTCCTTCTCTATGGCCTGCGGCTGAATGAGGCGGTAATCTATGTTCAATCCCGCCCCGACCTTTGAGATGAGCTCGTCTATTATGAACGGCACCTCCTGCTCGGTCGGCATTTTCTTCATTAGCTCCTCGATCTCCGTTTTGATCAGCTCCTTGATGTCGGCCCCGTCTTTTATGACGGTCCCGGCCGGAGTGATGAGCTTGATCTCCTGCTCCACCGTTCTCAGGGTGCTCTTCAAGGAGTTTATCTCGGATATCTTGGGAACGTAGAGGAAGTTGTAATATCCCCAAACGGTGAACCCCGCGATAATTATCGCTGCCAGTATCTTTTGCCAAAGCGGCGCGTTTAAAATGTCATCCATTTGCCTTGTTCCTCAATCCACGTGGAAAGACATGTCGAATCCCATGACGTTCTCCTGATCGCCTATGCCCTTTCGGGTCTCGATGAGCCTGACGTCGCTGAAGTGCCTCGAGTCATCAAGCGTCTTAAGGAATTTCCCGATGAGGTTCACGTTGGGCGACGTGCCCGCCACTTTCATGCTCCTGCCGGAGTTCTCGTAGCTGAGCTGAAGGAGCACCACGCCTCCGGGGATCGTGGTATGGAACTGGTTCAGCGTTTCCCTCAGGTGGCTTTCCTCCTTGGTGATCCTGGAGATGATCTCCCTGCGTTCGGCCAGGAACTTGAGGTCGGTAAGTATTGCTCTCTTGCTCTCGAGCTGCGTCCGGTAGTAGTTGACCCGCCTCCCGAGGTATATGTTGAAGACCAGCGCGGCAATAACTACCCCTATCACCGCCGGGGCCCAGCTCATAACGGGAACGCTTACACCCTCGAAGAACTTTCCCAGCTCCATTCCCACGCTCTTCTTCGTCGGTTTCTTGACATGAACTAGGTTCAGGTTTTTCGCCTCTCCAATGGCGAGACCCAGAGCCAGGGTAAGCCGGGGAGCGGCATCCCTCAAACCTTCGGCGCTTGACCTGTCGGACAGCTCCAGCCCCACTCCCTTGAGGGGATTAACAACTTCCACCTTTGTGCCGAGGCCGTCAGACAGGTACTGCTCCAGGTTCTTAAGCTTGGAGGAGCCTCCGGCCAGATACACTTTGTTTATTCTGGCCTCCCTGAACTGTTCCTTGTAGTAGTCGAATGAGCGCAGGATCTCGTTGAGCATCCTGCGGAGCGTGGGCTTCATTGCCTCTAGGATCTGCGAGAGAGGGATTCCTTCCGAGGTCTTGCCCTGCGCGTCCTCTGCCGGGATCCCGTGCTCAAGCTTGATCTTTTCCGCCTGTTCGAAAGTGAGCGACAGCTGCCACTGGTCCGAAATGAGGACACCTGTCATCGACTTGGTTATGCTCTCGCCCGCTACGCTTATTTCCCTCGTGAATTGAAGAACGTTGTTCTTGAAGAGGTTGATCGAGGCGGACTCGGCGCCAATATCGATGAGAGCGATCACGTCGTCGCTCTTGGGCGGAACGTTTCTCCTGAGCACGTCCCAGAGCGCGAACGGGTTGGCTGTGACCCCGGCCACCCTGAGACCGGCGGCCTCGATCATCCTGATCTGCCTGTTGATGACTTCGTCCTGGGCGGCCACCACAATGACGTCCAGCTTCTCGGCGCCCTTGTCCAGCACCTTTCCTATTATGTAATAGTCCAGAGTGACGGCGTCCAGCGGAAACGGGATGAGGTTCTTGGTCTCCCACCTGATCGCGCCGTAAAGCTCTTCCTCCGGCATCTGCGGGACGGTTATCCTTCTTATGCTCACACCCGGGCCCGAAATAGCGGTGAAGACTTCCGTTGCTTCTATGGAGAGATTGCTCATCACCCTGCGAATAGTGGATCCGATGGCGCTGATCTTGTCCTGGTTGGGGGAGGCGGGGGCAACATCGGCCACGGCGTAGTTCATCAGCGCGAAGCCCATGGGGGTTCTCTTGAGCTGGATAAGCTTGACCGACTTCTCGTCGACATCCAGCCCGACTATCGCTTTTTTAGGGGACTTTGCTTGGGTCCACTTGGAAAGGATGCCTGTCATGATGTGTTCGCGACACCTTTCTCAATGTTCTATTCATTTTTAGGCTTGCTCGAGGCCGGAACGAAGAGCTCCCCTTCCTCTCCGGGAGGGAGAACTCTCAGAATCTCATCCACGGTTGTGACGCCCTTCAGAACAAGATCAAGGCCATTATCCCATAAAGTCTTCATGCCCGCAACCACTGCCTGGTGGCGTATTGAGCTTGTTGAGACCCTTTTTAAGACCAGGTCTCGTATCTTGTCATCCATCTTCATGAGCTCGTATATTCCCGTCCTGCCCAGGTATCCGGTCTCATTGCACTGCTTGCAGCCTTTGGCCCTGTAAAAGGTTATCGTCGTTCCCTTGGCCGGATGAATGTTAAGCCTCTTAAGAGAATCGGGAGGCGGCTCGTAGGGCTCCTTGCAGTGTTCGCAGAGAACGTGCACAAGCCTCTGGGCCATGACCCCGATAACGGAGGAGGCTATGAGGAAAGGCTCAATTCCCATGTCCAGCAGCCTCGTCATCGCTTCCGAGGCGTCCGCCGTGTGAAGCGTCGACAGCACCAGGCGCCCAACGAGCGCAGACCTTATCGCTATCTCGGCCGTCTCCAGGTCCCTGATCTCTCCGACCATTATAATGTCGGGATCCTGTCTCAGGAGCGCCCTCAGGCCGGCCGCGAAGGAGAGGTCTATCTTTGTGTCGACCTGCATCTGAGTAACGCCCACTTCCCTGGATTTGCCCGCCAGAAGCTCATACTCTATCGGGTCCTCAAGGGTTATGATGTTCTTGTCTGGAGACTTGATCTTGTTGATTGAAGCGTAAAGCGTGGTTGTCTTGCCGGCTCCCGTGGGACCGGTTATCAGGATTATGCCGTTTGGCTTTGATATGAGCTCCTCGAACTCGCTCTGAAGCTCTGACGAAAGCCCCAGCTGCCAGAGTCCCAGAAGAAAGCTCGACTTGTCCAGCACCCTCATGACTATCTTTTCTCCGTACCTTGAGGGCAGCGTGGATACCCTGAGGTCTATGTCCCTGTTGAGTATCTTTACTCTTATCTGTCCGTCCTGAGGATGCCTCTTCTCCGCTATATCGAGGTTCGCCATTATCTTTATCCTGGACGTTATGGCGAGCTGCAGTTTTTTCGGAAGCATGTAAGCGGTCTCAAGTATTCCGTCCACCCTGAAGCGGATGAAGAAAAACCTCTCCTGCGCCTCGAAGTGGATGTCCGAGGCCCTGCTCTGGACCGCCTTGGTGATTATCGAGTTCACAAGTTTTACGATGGGGGCTTCCTCTGACAGCTTTTTCAATCTCTCGGCGGTTATCTCTTCCTCTCCCAGCTCCTCGCCTATTTCAATGTCCTCGACAATTATCCCCTCTAGGGCTTTGGTCTCGTAATACTCGTTTATGACATCCAGGATCTCCGCCTCGGTGGAAACCAGAGGCTGTACGGCGTAGCCGGTTATCAGGCTCACGTGGTCGATGGCGATGACGTCCCGGGGGTTGGCCATCGCGAGGGTGATCTTCTTGTCCTTTTTGTTGACCTCAACCGGAACCAGCTCGTACTGCTTGACGACATGCTCCGGAATCGAGTCCAGGACCTCGTCCTTAACCTTTTTGTTCTTGAGGTCGGCGTACTCAACCTTGTAATGCTTCTTGAGCGCCTTTGCTATGTCCTCATCCTTGGCAAGCTTGAGCTTTGTGAGAAGCTTTTCCACCCTTATTCCGGACTTCCTTTGCTCCGCGAACACCCTGTCCAGATCATCCTTTGAAATCATCTTTTCCTCAACCAGCAGTTTTCCGAGAAGTTCCTCCCTGAGAGTCGCCATTTTTTAACCTCCTATATTTCCACCCACGTCCCCGGGACAATATCCAGGCTCGTGTTGAAGCCCGGAGGCGGGATCGACGGCAGGTAGCTCTGGTCGTAGTGCAAATTGATGTTCCCTATGAATCCGCTCAGGTCAAGGGCCGCCCTGCTCACGATGCTCCCGTAGATGTTCTGGTCGAATATGAATGTCATGTTGAAAGACACGTCCTGGGAGTAAACCAGTCCGTAAACGTCCATGGGACCTAGAAGAGCGACGTCTTCCCCGATTATCGAACCGTGGATCACCGGACGGCTGAAGAAGCCGCCGACCGAAACGTTGTCCTTGGCGTAGATGACGCTCCCTTCCTGAATGCTGGGGAACCTGGTTATCCTCACGTCGTCCTTTGAGATTATGGTGGTGTTAGGGTCGATCCTCGCGCCGCTTATGTCTATGTCGCCGGTGGCAACTATGACCCCGCCTCCGGTGATGTCTCCCTCAAGCTCGACCTCCCCGCTGACGTAGATGGTCTGGCCGTCCAGGTTGTAGTCGTCAAAGTTCTGGTCGCCTATTAGCACATTGGGCCCGCCGGAGTAGACCTGGGCGATCTGGTCATCATAATATGAGTGGTCGATGCTGGGCATCTGGGGCAGGGGATCGGGGGTCTCGCCGACCTCGTACTCCCCGTTTCCCGAGACCGAATAACCCGGGGCAACGGTGACCTCTCCGTCTTCAATGTCGCACGGCCACGCGATATACGCGTTTCCATCAACCACGTGGATGTCCCCCCAGACATTGGTGTTCCCGAGGAGCCCAAGACCGTCATAGTTGAACAGGGCGTAATCGAAGGCGAGCGGCAGGCCCTCCCTCTTTAGGGAGAACTGCACGGTCCTCTCGTCGAATCCGGCCCTGCCGGTCGACCGCAGTACCACCTTATCGTCCACAATGCTGTCCGTGACCGATATCGTGAAGCTTCCGCTGCCGAAATTTTCGGAGTGGTTTGAGGGCCTCCAGTGTATCCCCATTCCCCCCTGGGCTATCGGCGTCAGGAGGTACCACAGGCCCTTGTTTAGCCCGGCCTCGGCCAGGTAGAGGGCTTTTGTGGAGTTGAGCGAGCTTGTCATGGTGCGCACTGTCCCGCTCACCAGAAAGAGAAAAGCGCCTACCGTGCTCGCCAGGAACATGAGCATTATGAAGATCAGTATTATGTTTCCCTTTCTTCTTCTCATAAGTTCCTCAGCCTGACGGAGCTCTCAAGCGTGCTCGTCTCCTCGTCAATGCTGACCATGAGCCGGATCGTCACCATCTTGATGTCGGACGGATTGTCGTATGCGAGCTCAAAGTCATGAACATTGTTGGAGAGCGTCCTGACGTCTCCGTCGACGGATATCAGAAGCGGATCGCCCGGCGTCCCGTTCCATGAGTACGCGACCGCCTCCCTGGTGGCGCCCCCTTCCGCAAGGGGCATGTAGAAGGATATGTTCTGGGCTCCGGAATTGAGTATCTCGGTGGCACCTCTCAGCCTTTTCGCGATCGACTCGATGCCCTTGTTGCACTCGAGGTAAACTTCGGAGCTGCTCATTTCGGCCAGAAATATGTTTAGACCCACGTAAAAAGCCATGAAGATGACCGCCATTGCAAGGCTTATCATCCCTATCGAGAGTATCGCTTCAAGAAGAGTGAAACCTTTTCTTCTTTTCATAACCGGCTTCCTACTGATCGATGATTATCGTGTCGAGCGCGACTGAAGTTTCGTCCCGTCCCGACCACCAGTACATGACAACGGAGACCTCCTTGAGGCCGGTCTCCGGCTGATTCACCGTTATTGCATAGCTGTAACCGGGATGCCCGGGGAAGCCCTGCTTCGACTGGCTGACAATGTTCGCGAAGGACGTGTCCTTTATTTCTTCCATTTTCATCTGGGCAAGGTTCATGACATGGGCCGTGGCCTCTGACTCAAGTCCGGCAAGTAGGCCGCTGCTCATGATCTGCACGAGGGGGAAAAGCGCGAGAACGAGGATGACGATGGTTATCAGGACTTCAAGAAGCGTGAAGCCCGATCTTCCCTTCGTGATCCCCGCTCTGTTGATTTCCTGGTTTTTCATGGTGTTTTTCCGGAGAAACGAAAGGGGGTTCAAGGTAAACAACCTCCACCCCCTTTTCGTTGATAGCTATCAACCTTTCGACTAAATCGAAAGATTACAGATGCCCGTTCGACTCCCAAATCGCGTCGTTTGAGGTCGTTACCGTGCCGTTGTTGTCAACAGCCGCGGTGCCGTTGGATGCCGGACCCACGGAATAGATCACGTAGTATCTGGCGGTCGCCGGATCCCCGGTCGACAGGTCGTACATGTACGCCGTAGTTGATGTCGCCCCGAAAGGATCGTAGAGCGGCGCCTCGAGAATCCTCGGTGACGCGTTAAGGAGAGTTGTCTGATAGTTGGCCTCCGCGGGGTACTGGCCGTTGTTCTTGTAGTATGACTCAACGGCGATCTTTACAACCCTCACGTCGCCCTGAGCCTTCGTCTTCCGGGCCTCGTTCTGCATTCCCCTGAAGCTCGGTATGGCGATGGCGATCAGTATGGCGATAACGGCCATGACGATCAGAAGCTCAATAAGAGTAAATGCCTTTCTTCTCATAAATTTCACCTCCCTTCGTCATTCATATTCAATTATACTAAAAAACGGGCGAAAATGTAAAGCTAGGCCGACAGGATCTTGGCCAGCTGTTCGGGATTAATGGCCCTGGCCATGGCATCGTCGTACTTTATGAGCTTGCTCTGATACAGTGCCTTCAGTGATGCGTCCATTGACTGCATGCCGTGTTTGGCGCCGATCTCAATCATCGAGTATATCTCCTGGGTCTGGGCCTTCCTTATTATGTTCCTGATGCCCGGGGTGACCTTCAATACTTCGACCGCCGCTATCAGGCCGCTTCCGTCGGCCCTCGGGATCAGCTGCTGAGCGATAACGCCTTGAAGGACGAGGGAGAGCTGAAGCCTTATCTGGCTCTGCTGGTAGGGCGGGAAGACGTCTATCATGCGGTCTATGGCCTGAACGGCGTCATTGGTGTGAAGCGTTGAGATGACAAGGTGCCCCGTCTCGGCGCCGGTTATAGCCACCTGAATGGTCTCAAGGTCGCGCATCTCGCCCACAAGTATCACGTCCGGGTCCTGCCTGAGGACATGGCGGAGCGCGGTATGGAAAGATTCGGTGTCATTCCCCACTTCCCTCTGCTCGACTATGCTGTTCTTGTGCCTGTGGATGAACTCAACGGGGTCTTCAACCGTGATTATGTGGCATTTTCTGTTCGCATTGATCATGTTGAGCATGCAGGCCTGTGTGGTCGTTTTTCCGGCTCCCGTCGGGCCGGTTACAAGCACAAGCCCTCTTGCCTGGTTTGCCAGCTCGGCAACTGCCTTGGGCAGGTGCAGCTCCTCAAGCGTCGGGATCTCCATGGGTATTATCCTGAATGAGGCGGCGATCGTGCCCTTCTGCATGTGGAGGTTCACCCTGAACCTCGCGAGCCTGGAAACAAAGTGAGGAAAGTCCAGCTCTTTGGTGGTCTGGAACTTTTTCTTCTGTTCGGCCGAAAGGATCGGGGTAAGGAGGGCTTCAATGGAGTCCGACGTCAGTTCCTCGTAGTCGGTCAGGACCAGCTGTCCGGAAATCCTCAGGACAGGAGGAGCTCCGGCCGCAAGGTGAAGGTCGGTCGCGGACTTGTCCGCCATGAGCTTTAATAGTGTTTTCAGTTCCATAGTCGCGCTCAGTTTTGGATTATACTATATTCTCTCGAAGCCATGCAAACTACTTCTGGCTATCTCTTGAGCGTTCCCACCATCCTGAAGATGGGAAGTATTATAGACGCGAATATCAGTCCGACCATGCCCCCGATTATGACCAGGAATATCGGTTCAAGAAGAGCGGTCAATCTCTTGATCGAATAGTCGGCGGAAAGCTCGTAATAGTCCGCGACCTTGTTCAGCAGGGAGTCGAGGGCGCCGGTCTCTTCCCCTATGGCAATCATTTGAACCGGCATGGCCGGGAACTCTCCGCTGGCCTTGAGAGGCTCCGACAGGCTTTCTCCCTTGCTTACGCTGTCGTTGACTTTTCTTATCACCCTGGCGATAGCGGAGTTGTCTATTGTCATCTCCAGGGTCTCCAGCGACTGGAGCATCGGTACTCCGGACGAGACCAGAGTGGCCAGCGTCCTGCACATCCTGGCTATCGTGACCGTCCTTATAAGATTCCCCCATGCAGGGACGTTCAGCTTGACCTTGTCCACGGCCAGCTTGCCGGATGGGGTTTTATTGAAATAACTGAACCCGAAGTACAGCGCCGCAATTCCGATAACTCCGAAAAGCCAGTAGGCCCTTATGATCCTGTTGGCCGTGAAAAGTATGAGGGTGGGAAGAGGCAGCGGTATCTTTGCCGAAGTAAATATCTTGATGAACGCCGGCAGGACGCCGGTTATTATGAAGATTATCACGAGAAAGCCCACAATGGCGAGAACTATGGGGTAGAACAGGGCGGTCATTATCTTCTGCTTCAGGTCCGCCTCCTTCTCGATGAAGGTCGCGAGCCTCTTCAGGACCTCCTCCAGGTTTCCCGCGGTCTCTCCCGCCCTTATCATGCTGACGAAGAGCCGGTTAAAAGCCTTCGGGTGCTTTTCAAGAGCGTCGGAAAACGTCGCGCCCCCCCTGATATCGGTGTGGACCTCGTCGATTATCTTCTGCAGCTTCTTGTTCTCAAGCTGCTCGGAGAGTATCTGGAGGCTGTTTGGAAGGGAGACTCCCGCTCCTATCATGGCGGCCAGCTGGTTTGACAGCATGACCATGTCGTCGGTCTTTATCTTGATGAACGGGATGAACAGGTCGTCAATGGCCGCCGATTTTTTCTTCTCGGTTATGCCCGTGACGAAATAGCCGAGATGGGACAGCTTGTCGGCGAGCATTTCCGCGGACGCCGCTTCCATGGAGCCGGTGAGCTGCTTCCCCTTTTCGTCCCTGGCCTTGTACTGATAAGTGGGCATTGCTTTCTACCTCAGTCCATCATTGTGACTCTCATGACTTCGTCTATCGTGGTAAGCCCGTCCAGGACCTTTTGGATGCCGTCTTCCTTGAGGGTCTTCATTCCTTCGCTTTGCGCCGTTTTCTTTATGGCAGTCGAAGCGTTCCTTGCAAGCACCATGTCCCCAATCTTGTCGCTCATGAGCATCAGCTCATAGATCCCTATCCTTCCCTTGTATCCGGTGTGCTTGCAGTTGTTGCACCCCTTGCCCCTGAAGAACTTGACGTCTTTCTTGCCGTCTATCCCGAGCTCGGAAAGAAGCTTGGCGGGAGCCTTGTAAGATTCCTTGCAGTTGGTGCATATGGTCCTGACAAGCCTCTGGGCCAGAATGGCAAGCACGGACGATGAGATCAGAAAAGGCTCTATTCCCATGTCGGTCATGCGGGTGAGGGCGCCCGGGGCATCGTTGGTGTGCAGCGTTGAGAACACCAGGTGTCCCGTCAGAGCCGCCTGCACCGCGATCTCCGCGGTTTCCTTGTCCCTTATCTCTCCGACCATCACCACGTCCGGGTCCTGCCTCAATATCGAGCGAAGGCCGCTGGCGAAGGTCATTCCGACCTTCGGGTTGACCTGGGCCTGGCGGATCCCCTTGAGCTGGTATTCGACCGGATCCTCAAGGGTTATGATGTTCTTGTCGGGGGTGTTGATCGTGTTTAGGGCTGAATACAGCGTCGTCGTCTTTCCGGACCCGGTGGGTCCCGTGACAAGAACTATGCCGTGAGGCTTCTTGATCAGTGACTGAAACTCCTCCAGCGTGCCCTTTGAGAACCCCAGCTGCTCAAGCCCCAGCAGAACGCTGGACGTGTCGAGGAGCCTCATGACGATGTTCTCTCCGTGGACGGTGGGGAAGCACGAGACCCTGACGTCGATCTGCGTCCCCTCCAGGTTTATCTGGAACCTTCCGTCCTGCGGTATTCTCTTTATCGCGATGTTAAGGTCGGCCATTATCTTGAGCCTGGACAGCACAGCGGCCTGCATGTGCTTCGGTATCTTGGTCGAGTCGTGCATGACGCCGTCTATTCTTGAGCGCACCCTGAGCTCGTCGTGCTCAGGCTCGATGTGAATGTCGGACGCGCCGTCCCGAAGGTTTTGCATGATTATGAGGTTGACCAGCCTGATTATGGGCGCCTCTTCCGCCATGTCGTGGAGCTTTTCGAGGGATATTTCCTCCTCCTGCTCGGTGGCCGAGACCGCCATGTCGTCGGTCTTGATGCTCTTGATTACTTCCTCTATGGAGCCGCCGGTCCCGTAATACTGGTTCGTCGCCTGTTTTATGTCGTTCTCGGCAGCGACGACGGGTTCGATGGTGCAGCCAGTCTTGAGCCTCAGGTCGTCGAGCGCGATCACGTTCAGCGGATCGGCCATGGCAAGGGTCAGAGTGTCTCCGGTCTTGAAGAGAGGCACCACGTGGTATTTTCTGGCGAGAGCCTCAGGTACCAGCTTGGCGGTTTTCGCGTCAATGAGATAGTTGGAAAGGTCGACATGAGGGATTCCGAGCTGCTCTTCGTAGAATGATATGATATCCTCTTCGCTTACCAGCCCCAGCTTTACCAGGCTTCGCCTCAGGAGCTCCCCCGTCTTCTCGCTTTCGGCGACCGCGCGCTTGAGATCCGCTTCGGTGATGATCTTCTGTTCAACAAGACTCTCTCCGAGCGATTTCCTTTTTCTTACGGCCAAGTTGAGCTCCTTTTTGCGAACTTGACTTTAAATTTTTCCCAATATATAATTTTTTAGTTTGATTGTCAAGAAAAAGGAGCATTGGCAGGGTTAATTGAACACAATAATAGCTTCCGTTTTCGTCTTTTTCCTCGGCCTCTCTGTCGGCAGCTTTCTCAACGTGTGCATATACCGCTTGCCCAGAGGGGAGTCCATTGTGAATCCGCCGTCCCGCTGCCCGTCGTGCAATGCAAGGCTCGGCGTGCTTGAGCTCGTCCCGATCCTGGGATATGCGCTTTCCAGGGGAAGGTGCAGGCACTGCGGCGTCAGAATATCCGTTCAGTATCCGCTTGTTGAAGCGGCAACGGCGGCGGTTTTTGTGGCGCTTTTCCTTAAGTTCCCTTCGACCGTCACGGTTCTTTCTTACATGACGCTTTGTTCCGCGCTCATAGCCCTCGCCGTAATAGACCTGAACTCAATGGAGGTTCCCGACTCGGTGACCGTCGGAGCCGGAGCGCTCGGCGCGTTTTTTTCCTTCTTAAAAGGGGAGCTTGCGGGCTCCCTCCTTGGCGCGGCCTTCGGGTTTTCTGTCCTGTTTCTGCTCGCGCGTCTGGCCAGGATCGTTTACGGCAGGGAGGCCATGGGGGACGGTGACGCGATGATCGCCGCGATGATAGGAGCTTACACAGGCATGGCCGGGGTGTCGGTATCTCTCCTTGCGGCATTCCTTACGGGAGGCTTGGCGGGAATGTTCATGCTTATTTCTGGGCTGAAGAAGCTGGGCCAGGAGGTTCCGTTCGGGCCCATGATAGCGGCCGGCGCCTTCGTTTACATCTTCTTCGGCGAAGAGCTGACCAGATGGTACGCTTTGTTGTTTCGCGTTTGAGTTTTCGCGACCCGTACTCTATAATTTCGAGGGGATGACAGTTGAGGCTTCCCTTTAAGATATCTTCAGGAGCCGTTCTGCTGATACTTGTATCGGCTTACTTCATCTTTCTGATAAGGGCGGACTGGGTTGTGTTGGGCCAGCTGAACGCCGAGAAAGCGGCCCTCTCTGGCCTCATAGGGGAGGCAAGCGCGGAAAGCGGCGCTCTTCGCGAGGAGATAAGGCTGCTGGACAGGCTTGACTACGTTGAACTGGTTGCCAGGCAGAAGCTGGGGCTCGTAAAGAGGGGGGAGACGGCGTATAAAGTGGTGGATTGAGAGATTGGGCGGGGAATGATAGAGATTAATTTCACTTTCTTCTAACGGAAAGGAGGCGAAAAGGCGAAGAAAAATGCCAATTGAAATTGGAAGCGTTATTGAGGGTAAGGTGACGGGAATAGCCAACTTCGGAGCGTTCATTGAGCTTCCGGAGGGGGCTGTGGGCCTGGTGCACATTTCCCAGATATCAAACAAATACGTTACAAATATCAATGAGCACCTGAAGGTGGGGGACGTCGTAAAGGTGAAGGTCCTGGGGATAAACCAGAAGGGCAAGTACGACCTCTCCATCAAGCAGGCTACCAGGCAGGAGTTCGCTTCTTCCAAGCCCCTGATGATAAAGCACCGGGGCGGCAGGTCAAAGGAACCAAAGCATCCACCGGGCTCTTTCGAGGACAAGATTACCAGGTTCCTCAAGCACAGCGAGGAAAAACTTCTTGACCTCAAAAAGAACATCCAGGACAAGCAGGGCGCCAAGAAGAAGAAAAAGAAGTGATCTCGGCCGAGATGGCGGAACTGGCATACGCGACGGACTTAAAATCCGTTGGACCTAAACAGTCCTTGGGAGTTCGACTCTCCCTCTCGGCATTAGACCTTTATCTTATGCCGCTCGATCTTTGCTGAGAGGGCGCGCTCGCGAATGCCCAGGCTTTCCGCCGCCGCGGCGACGTTCCCGCCGGCGGAGTCAAGCGCCAGTCCGATGTATTTTGCCTCCAGCCTGTCGTAGGACGAGTCAAAACTGGTTTTCCCCGCGCCCTGATCTCCCATGAGAGCCCTGGAGTTGGCCAGTACGTTAAGGGGGAGGCGCTCGAGAGTTATTTCTCCGCTTTTTGACGTCAGAACCATTTCTTCCACTATTCCGTCCAGCTCGTCCACGTTGCCCGGGAAAGGATAGCCCATCAGAACATCCATGGACTCTTTGGTGAAACTTTCGATGGAATTATCATACGTGAATTTGTATTTCTCAATAAAATGCTCGACCAGCTCCGGTATGTCCGAGGAGCGGCTTCTTAGCGGAGGGATCTCTATAAGCACCCGGCAAGCAGCCTCATAGAGCCCCTTCTCGAGGCTTTTGGCGCTTCCGCTCACGGAGCATATAAGGCGCGCGCTCACGGGTATCTCGGCGTCGCTTCCTTCGCGCCTGATTTTCTTCTGTCCCATGGCTTCCGCGAGAGCACCCTGCAGTTTTTTGGGCATATCGTCAAGGTTCTCTATAAATAATGTTCCGCCCGCCGCGCGCTCAAGCGAGCCTTTCTCCTTTTCTAGCGTTTCGGCGAAGTCGCCCCTGCCGCTCCCGAACAGCCTTGCCCTTAGAGCTCGGGCGCTTCCGCCCGCCGCGTTAATCGCAATGAAAGGACCAATGCCCCTCCGGCCCCCGAAATGGATCAGTCTGGCGACAAGCTCGAATTCGGAGCCCCGCTCGCCTGATATGACAACGTTCTCATTGCTGCCGGAGAGCCTTGAGATCAGCCTTCTTATTTCCTCCATGTGCCTGCTTCCGCCGATCAGCTGGAGGCCCTTCTGGGAGACCGCTCCCTGGGCCTCCCTTGACTCGGTTGACAGGATTTTTTTCTGAACGACCTTCGCGGTCATAGCCAGAATTTTCTCAACGTCGAACGGCTTTACGACATAATCTTCCGCCCCGAGCTTTATCGCCTCGCCAGCCTTCTGGACGTCGTTGACCGCGGTGACCATGATCACCGTTGCGTCCGGGTCTATCTTCTTGGCGCGGTTCAGCGTTTCTATGCCGTCCATGCCGGGCATTCTTATGTCCAGATAAACGATGTCAACCGCTTCATCCACAAGCTTCTTCAGGCAGGCCTCTCCCGAGGCCGCCACAAGAACTTTATACCTCTCCTCAAGAATGAGGGAGAAGGACTCTCTTATTGAGAGCTCGTCGTCAACTACGAGTATGGTCGGCTTTCGATTATTCATCAGAGGAGAATCTGTCAACTATGAGCAATGCCTGCTTGCGCAGCTCAGAGTCGCCGGTTATTCCGCGGACTATCGTGTCTATCATGCTCTTGGCGCCGCGCGCCTTGACGAAACTGGGGCCGAACTCCGCTGCAAGCGCCATTCTCACTATTTTCCTGAATGACTGGTCTATTGTGTCGCTGCCGCTCAGCTCGCTTGCCAGGCCTTTTTCAAAGAGCTCTATTTTCTTTTCTTCCTCTTTTCCAAGGGGCTCCTTGAGCGGGGCGTCGGATCCGAATATGAGCGACATCCACCTGGGGGTCAGCGCGCGGTCATTTTTTGCCTGTCTCTGGTTCAGGTCTTCTCTCAGCATAATTACCACGTCCTTTCTATATGGGACAAGTAAGCAATTTTTATGCCGGATTTGGCTCCCGTTCGGCTGGAATTATTGCACACGCCGATGTGCAAGTCAATTTTCCGTGTGCAATCACTTGAAGGGGGAATTGCTGTTTATGGCTTCAACGGCCCTGGCAAGGTCGGGGTGCTCTGACATCATCCTGAGCTCAAGCAGCTTCAACACCACGAAAAAGTCCTTGATTTCGGAGAGCGCGTGGGTCGGGTGGGAGACAATGTCAATGAACTGCTTGCCGAGCTCCGCCGAATACTCGGAAGAAGGCTTGTCCCACATAAGGTTCCTGAGATTTTCCACTATCTTCGCGAACTCGTTCTTGTCAAGCCATACTCCCCCGCACTCGCGGCACAGGTCTATGACGACGCCGGAGTTCCTGTAGGTCATTGAGTTCATTTTCTTCCCGCATTTCGGGCAGGTCTTGCCCTCTGACTTGACGCGGAACTTGTCCTCCTCCTGAAAAGCGTCGAAGTCTATCCAGCTCAGGTCCTCGTCGGTTTTCTCTATGAGCTTCTGAAGCTCCTGCCTGTCGAACCACCTTCCGACGCACTTCGGGCACTCCTCGATCTTGATGCCTCGGAAGTCAATGGTCTTCAGGTCAACTTTGCACTGGGGGCATTTCATTTGAGACAACTCCTTTTAGAGAGATTATACTAGATTTATTCGATCGAGAGAAGGGGGTCAGTGGAGGGGATGGTGCTTTTCCCCCAATTTCTTCTCCAGCTTCAGCAGCGTGTTCCTGTGTATCCCCAGGATCTTGGCGGCCTTTCCTTTTGATCCTCCGGCCTTTTCGAGCGCCTGTCTTATGAACTCAGCCTCGAATTTTCTCTCAGCGTCCTTAAGGCTCGGATAGTGCTGATGCTCTCCGGAAAACCCCGCCCCCCGGGACATTTCGTTCGGCAGCATCTCCTTGCCTACCAGCCCCTCCTTGCCCAGCACGATGAGGCGCTCTATCAGGTTCTCAAGCTCCCTGACGTTTCCCGGCCAGCCGTATCCGTTAATGGATCTCATCGCGTCCCGGGTGAATCCCTTGATGTTCTTGCCGAATTCGGTGTTGTACTTGAAGAGAAAATGCTTCACGAGAAGCTCTATGTCTTTCCCCCTCTCTCTCAGGGGGGGCACATGTACGGGGATTACGTTAAGCCTGTAGAAGAGGTCCTCCCTGAACTTTTTCTCCCTGACGGCCGCCGCCAGGTCGGTGTTCGTTGCCGCGATGACCCTTGAATCAACGGGCAGGCTCCTGTGCCCTCCTATCCTTTCGATGGCCTTTTCCTGAAGCACCCTCAGAAGCTTGGCCTGCATTGACAGAGGGAGGCTTGCTATCTCGTCAAGAAATATCGTGCCGCCGCTCGCTATCTCGAACTTTCCGATGTGCCTCTCGAAAGCTCCAGTGAACGATCCCTTCTCGTGCCCGAAAAGCTCCGACTCCAGAAGATTCTCCGGTATGGCAGCGCAGTTAACAGGAACAAAGAGGGCCGACTTTCTTCTGCTCCTTCTGTGGATCGCCTTCGCGACCAGCTCCTTTCCTGTTCCGGATTCCCCGAATATCAGGACTGTGGCTCCGCTTTCGGCCACGTCCTTGATGATCTTGAAAACCTCCATCATCTGAGGCGACTTGCCCACTATTTCCTCGAATCTCTCGGCCTCCAGGACCTCGGACCTGAGGTACATGTTCTGCTTGATTATGGACCTGACCTCAAGGGCCTTTTCCAGAAGGGCATGCAGTTCATCCACGTTGAAGGGCTTCGTGATATAGTCATAGGCTCCCCTCTTCATGGCCTTGACGGCCGTGTTCACGGTGAGGACCGCCGTTATCATTATTACGGGGATGGTGTCGTCTATCTCCCTGATCTGCTTCAAGACCTCTATGCCGTTTATCTCGGGGAGTCTGATGTCAAGAAGAACCGCGTCCACGGGGCTGTCCTGAACGATGGAGAGCGCTTTGCCGCCGTCGCCGGCTGTCATGACGCGGTACTTTTCCTCGAGCGCCATGCGCATTGAGCTGCGCAGGCTCTCCTCGTCATCCACTATAAGCACAAGTGGTCTGTTTGTCTCCATAGGCGCCTATATTTCGACACAAACGGGTCGAGATTTCAAGGGAAATAAAAAGATACAGAAGAGCGAGGGGAGCGAGAGGGGAGAGAGGCGAGAGAAGTGGGAGAAGCGGGAGAAGAACGAGGGGGCGAGAGAAGTGAGAGAGGCGAGAGAAGTGGGAGAAGCGGGAGAAGAACGAGGGGGCGAGAGAAGCGAGAGAAGAGCGAGAGAAGAGAGAAAGGTGAGGAAGGATGGGGAGAAGTTAAGAAGAAAAAGAAGAAGATGGATATATCCTGATCTCTCTGTCCCGATCTTTCTGCCCTGTTTTCCCTTCTTTCCCTTCTTTCCCTTCTTTCCCTTCTTTCCCTTCTTTCCCTTCTTTCCCTTCTTTCCCTCTCGCTCTTCTCGCCCCTCTTTTCCTGTGCTATAATTATCCGTCCAAATTTGCTCCCGGGGGAGTGATCGTAATGAACACTGCAATAGTAATCACGCTCATAATCTGCGGCACGCTCGTTGTCATTACCGCCATAGCCCTGCTCTTTGCCATGTGGGTGATCAACAAGGGAGTGGAGTTCGAGAAAGGTAAAGGAAAGTAAACAATGAAAAGGATTTTGACTCTGGTCCTGGCCGCAGGGCTGTTGTTGTCGTTCGGAGAAGCTTCGGCTGTAAAAAGGAAAGTAATAATCGTGAAGGAGAAAGCCGGCGGACCTCCTCCGATGATCAAGAAGAGACTTGTTAACCTTACGGTCTACGCCGGGCTGACCGGGACCGAGCTCCAGGTGGATTCAGATTTCTTCGGTGGCACCAAGGGGGCGGACGCCGGCATCCGCGGAGGAATCGGCATCTCCTTCGGGCGTCTTGTGACCCGCCACCTCGAAATTGAGGGAGGATACACGCATTATCTGAACGAGGGCATGGTGAGGAACGAGCTTGACACAAAGGAATATTACATAGGCTCCCACCCTCTCTATTTGAATTTCCTCTTTCATCCGAGGGCTTTCAAATGGGCGCATTTCTATTTCGGCGGCGGTGTTAATCACTCATTCTGGTCTATGCACGGCGAGGATAACACGGGGAAAGATTTCACTTATTACCCACACGGCACCATCGGTTATCAGATAGTTATGGGCATCGACAGGCCTTTCTCGAGATGGGAGTGGGGGTACCGCTGGATGTACGGAAGCTACGAGGAGAGCGGGGAGACGTTCAACCTGACGAACAAGGGCTTCTATTTCAAGGGCGGATTCCACATAATATAAACTGGGAGGGGTATTCGTGAAAAAAGTCATCGCTTCATTATTGGTTCTCGTTTTCTCTGCTTTCGTCTGTTCGGACTCGCTGGCGAAGGTCGTCGTCGTGAAGAAGGGGCCGCATAAAAAAGTTGTAATAAACAAGGCTCCCCATAAGACCGTAGTCAGAAAGGGCCCTCATAAGACCGTAATAGTGAAGAAGTATCCGAAAAAGGCGGTTGTGGTTAGAAGGGGAGGGCGGAACGTGGTTGTGGTCAAGGTCAGGAAGCCCAGGGCCTACTACCCGCGGCGGAAGGTGATAATCGTCGGCAAGCCTTTCTGGTACAGGCCGTGGAAATGGAGAGCCAGGACCAGGATCATAGTTGTAGAAGCGCCGGTGAGGGAGCATCCGAACGCCGATGCCGTTGTCATTGCCAAACTGCCCGAGGGCAAGCAGTATGAGGTTGTGGAAAGATATGACGACTGGTGCAAGTTGAGGTGGAGGGCGTGGTACGGGGGCGTGAAGACCGGATGGGTAAAGGCTGACAATGTTGAAGTTCTTGAGGTGAAAGAGGTTGAGGTCAAGGAGGGAGAGGACGTGGAAGTGGTTGAAGTCGAAGAGGAAGAGGAGATCGAAGTCGAAGGGGCGATGGAAGGGGAAGAGGTGGAGATAGAGGAAGATTAGTAGTACAGGGGATAGTAGTGCAGGGGATAGTAGTGCAGGGGATAGGCCCCAAAACCCCACCTACTGTACTACTAATCCCTGCACTACTGTACTACTAATCCCTGCCTTCCCACTTTCCGCAGCGGCCGCCGAGGTAAGCGCTTTTTCTTCCCTCGACCTTGAGCTCGGTAATCTCGCAGGCGTTCGAGCATCCGCCGCAGTCGAAGCTTCTTGTTGAGACGCGCAGGTTGTTCAGCTCGGCGTTTCTCTCATTGGACCCGTTCGCGTCCGCTTTTCTGGAGAGCAGCGCGGCGCCTATGGCACCCATGATATTGTGTTCCCTGGGGACCTCCACCTCCTGTTTCAGCGCTCTCTCGAGAGCCGCCTTCATTCCCGCGTTCGCGGCAACTCCTCCCTGAAAGAGGACGGGGGCAAGAATCTCCTTGCCCTTCGCGACGTTGGACAGGTAATTCCTGACCAGCGCGTCGCACAGCCCCCTGATTATATCTTCCTTCCCGGCTCCGGCAGCCTGCTTGTGTATCATGTCGGACTCGGCGAAGACCGTGCATCTGCCGGCGATCCTGACCGACGACTTCGCGCGCATTGCCAGGCCGCCGAAATCCTCTATGGGGACGCCGAGCCGCTCCGCCTGATGGTCGAGGAAGGACCCGGTCCCGGCGGCGCAGACCGTGTTCATGGCGAAGTCGACCGCCACGCCGTTCCTTATGACGATTATCTTGGAATCCTGCCCTCCGATCTCGATGACCGTTCTGACGCCGGGCCTGAGCTTTATGGCGGCGACCGCGTGGGCCGTGATCTCGTTTTTCACTATGTCGGCGTCAACAAGCAGTCCGATGATCTCCCTGGCGCTGCCGGTGACGCCCACTCTCGCTATGGGGTGGGACGCGAACGTCTTCAGGCCTTCCCTCACCGCGCCAATCGGATCTCCGGCCGTCCTGAGATAGAGCGAACTGACAAGCCTTTCTTTTTCGTCCATCAGGGCGAAGTTGGCGCTGACTGAACCCGTGTCAATTCCCAGATAATGCGGCATTTTGCCTTTCCTTCCTGTTCTTCAGCATGTCAACAAATGCCTCGAGCCGCGTGTCGAAGCCGACCTCGGAGAAGTGCTCGTCTATGGAGAAGTGCAGTATGGGAATGTCCAGGTCCCTGCTGACCCTGTTTAAAACGGTGTGGCCGACCAGGCCGGGCATGCACGTGAACGGATACATGTGGATTATCCCGTCGTAGCCCTCTCCGGCGTAAAGGATCGCGGATCCCACGTTGTTACGGGATTCGCCTCCGGCGTTCTCGCTGAGATACGGCCCGGCCAGCCGGGACAGGTTCCTGAAGCTCCTCTTTCCGAACAGGTCGACGTGAAATATGTACTTCATCCACTTGTGCAGGGAGAAGACAGTGTGAACCTCCGCCCCCATTTCGGCGAGCTTGTCCTCGATGCCCATATTGACGTGAGGCTCCAGGATCATGAATATTTCCCCGATCAAGCCGATTTTCAGCGGCTTTTTCGCCGCGTCCTTGGCGATTTTTCCGAAGCTCTTCCTGTTCTCTTTCCTGGCCCGCAGAACTTCCCGCAGGCTTGAGGCGTCGTCTATTCTTTGAAGGCCCGCCTCAAACGCGCGTTTGACGTCCGATCTTCTCAACGCGTAAGGCATGCTTTTTCTCTTCATGTTCTCAAGCTGGGAGATCGCCTTGGCCTTTTGCCACATAATTATGAAGCCTCTGACGAAGTTGATGAACGAGAACTTCGGGCACCTGGCTTCCTTCAGCACCCTGTAGGCGTCTGGAATGTCCCTCTGGTTCAGGTGGAGCACCTTGACGTTGATGCCGCGGTCCCTGAGGATAGCCTCGATTCCCCTGCCGTAGTAACCGAACCTGCACGGTCCCACGCCTCCGGCGAAGGTTATCGTGTCCGCGCCCCTTTTAATGGCGTTGAGGATGTTCCCCATGTTCACCTTGAAGGGGAGGCAAATGGTTTCCGGGCTGAGCTTCGAGCCTTCTTCGATGTCCCTTGAGCCGGTTTTTTCCGGAACGACGTACTCAAGACCTATGGATTCCGCGGCGGCGCTGAATGCTATGTAGGCGTATCCGAAGTGAGGAAACGTGATTATCATTTTCGCATCTCGATCATGTCAAGAAAAGCTTCTATCCTTGTCACCAGTCCGGCCTCTGCGGTGTGCTCGTCTATTGTCAGAAGCGTGAAGGGAATGCTGGAGTGCCGCCTGGCCATCCTTGTGATGTAATCTCCTATCAGGGAATCCGGTCCGCAGGAAAAGTTCGAGATGACGATGCCTCCGGCCATATCTTCGTCGTTGAACATCCTGAGGGCCCCGCCGAGCATCTCTCTTTCGTAGTTCCATGAGAGCTCCGGAAACTGTCCGTCGGCGGAGCTTAAAAGCTCTTCCCTTTCGTAAATGTCCACGGTCACGGGAACCGCGCCCAGCTTTCTCAGGATCCTTACGACGTCCGGGGTGGGGTAGGCTCCGCAAAGGTTGTAAGAGTGGGAAATCAATCCTATCTTTGGTCCTGACAGCCTCTCGGACTGCCGACTCCGCGCGTCATGATCCCTCTGGGCTTTCACGGCTTTCATGTAAGCGCGCAAAACCCTGACCGGATTGGGGTTGAGCCTCATCCCCAGCTTGAAGAAGCTCAGGAGCTCGGCCTCGCCGTTCACGTCTATCCTGGGAGAGATTATTTCCGGAAGGCCGGGAATTGAGGCCTTTATCATGTCCGCCAGACCGATTATTTTCGGGCAGGTGAACGACTTGAGCGGACGTCGCCGCTCGACGCTGATGACCTTAGGGATGAAAATGGCATCAACCCTGCCTTTCAGCTCCAGCACGTGCCCGTAGTAGGATTTTATTGGGAGGCATATTTCGTCCAGGCAGTGCGCGCAGCCTGACTCGAAGGTTTCTCTTGTCCCGGGATTCGAGATCGCCACCTCATGGCCCAGCTCGCTTATGAACGTTTCCCAGAGGCGGCCGTACTTGTGCCAGAGAAGAGCGCGGGGAATTCCTATCTTCATCTCCTTGCCCTCTCCTTCGCGGACGGTATCCCGAGCTCCTTCCTATAGGCGGTCACCGTCCTGCGGGCGATCTCCGCCCCCTCGTTCGTCAGCATCGTCCTCAGTTCCTCGTCAGACACCGGACTGGCGCCGTTCTCGGACCCGATCATTTTTTTTATCATCGACTTGAGCCGCATCTTTGTGAATCCCCTGTTGTTCCTAGGGCAAAGGAACTTGATCGGGAAAAGCCCCTTCGGGGTCTGCACGTATTTTTCGGCTATGGCCCTGCTTACTGTGGACGGATGAATGCCGAATTCCCTTGCCAGATCCTTCTGGAGAAGCGGCCTGAGAAACAAGTTGCCCCTGGAAAAGAAGTCGGACTGCGTTTCCTGGATCTTGGCCATTATTTTTTTGGAGGTTTCGTTGCGCTTCTTCAGGTTCTCAATCAGGTCCCTGGCCTTCTGCAGCTTTTCCTTCAGGAACCCGACAGTCTCTTTGTCGGCCTTTGGGTCTTCGAGCATCTTCAAATACCTTGAACTGATGTTCAGGGACGGGCCGTAGGCTTCTTCCAGGTTTACAACCCTGTATCCTTTGTCGGTCTGCTCTATGGCGAAGGACGGGATCACGTGTCTTGGCGCGGAGGAGAAGGCGAAGCCGGGGTTCGGAGTAAGATTCTCCTTGATGAATGCGGCTATCCGCCCGACCCCGCTTTCGGGTATTCCAAGCCCCTTTGCGACCCTGTCAAAATTTTCCCCGGCAATGTCATCGAGGTGTTTTGATACGGCATTCGTCAGAATTTCCTCCAGCTCCCCGCTCTCGAAATTATATTCCCTTATCTGGATCAACAGGCATTCCTTCAGGTTCCTCGCGCCGACCCCGTCGGGCTCGAAGGTCTGAATCAGCCTGAGCACCTTGTCTACGGTCGGTCTTGAAACGCCGAGCTTCTTCATGATAGCGTCCCGGGCTTCCGGATATTTTTCCATGTAGCCCCTTTCATTCACGTTCTCTATGAGCATCTTTCCGATCTCATAGTGCGACTTGTTCAGGTTCTCCAGCTCAAGCTGCTCCATAAGGGTCTCTTCCAGGGTCCTGCTTGTGTCCCCTATGTTCTCGAGGCCGGGGATTTCGCTGAAGTCGGCTTCCTTTTTGATCTTTTTGTCGGAGTTTATGTACTTGATGTACTCAATAAGCTCATCCTTTCTCTCCACCTCGAGCATCACGTTCTCTTCGGCCTCTTTGTTAATATGCTCGATCAGCTCGATGTACGGGAGAGTAAGGGTCTTGAGCATCTGGAGCATTCTCGGAGACAGGTTCAGCTCGAGGGTCTGCTTGAGCTGCGGTTCGAGTTTTTGGGATATCTCCAGATTCATGGTCTGACAATTATACTCTTTTTCCGGCGTTTCTAAAAGCTGTACCTTATCTTGAAGTACGCCTGGTCCATGTCGGAGAATGAACCCAGCATGGAATCCCCGCTTCCGGAGAAAAGAACCAGGCCGATGTAATAGGTGAGGTTGTCCTGCGGAGACCAGGAAGCCTCCGGCCGCACGAGCATGCCGTCATTCGCGGCGTCGTGTATTACCGGTGATCTGATGCTTATGTATTGATCGGGGAACTCCTTTTCCAGTATCAAAAGCCATGCGTTCGTGGAGAACATGCAGAGCTGCATCCCGGCGCGCGGGAAGATCAGTTTTTCCTGTTCGGCCTCCGTCTGATCGTCGATCATCACGGTGGTCTCTCCGGCGTGGGCCAGGCCCAGCTTGAAGTCGTTCTCGAAAGTATACGATGATTCCAGCACGTACTGAAAGTAAGGGTTCTTTATTTCGGGGTCGGAACCGTCCTCGTCTTCGGTTATGAAGTACGCGGTTTCCCCGCGCGTGTCCAGCCCGAAGAAATCCGAGGCAAAATCGGCCCCTGCGATCCTTATGCGGTTATAGATGAGCTTTGTCACTAGCGGACCGGACATTACGGGGGTGAAGATCTTCTCATAACCGCTGTAGTAGCTGAGCGACCAGTCGAATCCCTGCCCCCTTTTCACGGCGCGCAGGCCGAACTGGCTGCTTGAGGGGTCCTGGGGAGGCTCCGTGGTTGACGGGAGCGGAGTGCCGGGAGGGAACGGCATGAAAGAGTAGTCTCCGGACAGGTCCGGCAGGACGGAGGCCTTGAAATACGGGACCCACACCCCTTCCAGAAGCCAGTTGCCCAGGTAAATGTCGGATTTCAGGGCAAGCACCCCGAGCTTGCGCTCGCTTTTCTCGACGAAGGGGTCTGAGAAATCCTCAGGATTTATGTTGTCGGTCGGGTTGTTTTCATCCGCCATGCCCCAAGATATAATCTGCTCCCCGACGCGGAAATCCCCGGCGGGAGTATAATAGTCCACGTAAGCTTCCCTGATTTCATGCCTGGCGGTGAGCCTTTCTTCGGTGAGATTGTCAAGATATATGTCGTTTCTGACAAGCCATGAGATGTCGTAGCCGTAGCTGGAAGTGATCTCAAGCCTGAGGGCGTCGAATTTGAACGGCACGATGCCGTCTTTGGAGGTGTAGCTTTTTACCATTGGCTGGAGAAAGCCCCTGTAGCCGATTGCCCAGCCGGGGGCGGCCGCGAGCCAGAAGATCATCAGCAGGATAAATGCGACAGGCCTGTTCAATTCAGATCAAAATCCTTATTCCACTATCCGCTTCAGGTAACGCGTGTCAAACACACCGTCATCGATCCCGGTATCGATCTCTATGTCTTTGAAAACAATTTCGGTCCTGTGCTCTTTCTGGACATCTTCCATGGTCATGATTTGAGCTGTCCAGTAACCCTTGATCTTTTCTATTTCCGAGAGCCTCCTGATCTTTTTGAGCTCGCCCAGATTGTCGTAGTATTCCTCTTTGACGGGTATCAGGCTGTCTTTCCATACCCAGGAGAGAACCCTGGTGTATTCGGCGTTCACGCCCTTTTTCGGCAGGGACTCAACAACGTAGCATTCAAAGCTTCCCCAGGCCTCGTCTTTTAGCCTTCTGTAGGTGTAATCCTCGATCCTCCTGGTGCTCATGTCGTCGTAGGTGAAATCGGACCCCATGAAGTTCTCCTTTTTGGCTGAGGCGACTATCCTGCGTATTTTGTCGAAGGCCGGAAGGTAAAGCCACATGTCGCTGCTGCCGTCTTCATGCTCGATCCTGAGGAAGCTGCTTCCCTTGACGTCGGCGGGATCAAGGAACCACATTATCTGTTTTTCGTCGCCCTGCCTGAAGACCCTGACCCCGCGGTGGCGGGTCTCTCCGCGCTTGTTAATAAGGTCCATGCTCATTTCCGATCTCATGTCCTCGGGAATCGGCCGCTCGTCAACCCCGACCATTATGTCGAGGCCCGAAAGCTCTCCGCCCTTTTCCGCGGCGGCGAGAGCGCTTAGTGAAAGCAGGAAAACCAGGACAAACACGGACACACGCAACCTTCTTTTCATGCTATTGCCTCCCGTTTATTACTGCCGGATTGAAAATGTTGAGCGACGCCGCCAGCACGGTCAGTGTGCCAAGAGCGCAGACGGCCATGGAGAGCGAAACCAGAAACCCGAAGTATTTTAGCGGCACGAACTCGGAGCTGAGCAGCACAAGGAACCCCGCGGCCACAGAGACGGCGTTGTAAAGTATGGGCCTGCATACAGAATGGAATATCGCCCTGGTCTTTTCATCCGGGTCGGAGATTGTTTTTGACGCTTCTTTGTAGCTTGCCGAGTAATGGACGGCGTAATCCACCCCTACGCCTATCGCTATGGATGATATCACGGCAAGCGGGAGGCTCAGGGCTATCCCGGCAAGCCCCATGACTCCGAAGTTCAGCAGCACCGCCACCGCGAGCGGGATGGAGCTCAACAGTCCGATTTTGGCGGAGCGGTAGGCGATGCCGTTTATGATGGTGACCGCCATCAACGCGACCAGCATGCTTATAATTGTGCTCCTGATGATGAGATCGGCCAGCTCGGTTATGAACATCGCGGTTCCCGTCGCGCTTATTCTGGTGCCGGGAGGGAATATCTTCCCGTATATCGCGTTGATTTTGTTGACGACGCCGACGACTAATTTTGTGTTAAAGCTTCCTATCCGGATGTTGAGCGCCGCCTGTGAATAGCTGTTATTCACCATTTTTTCGAAGTCATCGGGGTCGCCCGAAAACGAGTAGAGCAAAAGAGCCTGGGCGACCTTTTCTCTGGTCTTCGGTATTACCTTGTAAGCTTCGTCATTGTCGTTTATCGCCTTATTGATTCTCTTGACGACGTCAGCTATGGAAAAGCTTTTGCCCACCTCGGGCACCCCTTTAAGATTGTCCTGGAATTCCGACATGGCGTTCAGCAGTTCGGGTTTTTTTATATCGCCCTCCAGAAGCAGGCTCAGGCTTATGGCTCCTCCAAAATGCTCGTCCGCGGCATCCGTGGCTATCTTAATTTCTGAGTTCCTGCTGACCCAGGCTGTGGGGTTGGTTTCAATGTTAATCCTCAGTATTCCGACTATCGAGATTATCAGCATTACCGCCGAGATGGCCATGATATACATTTTATGTTTCACTACAACGCCCGACAGCCATTCAAGAAATGAGTAGATGAACCCTCCGTCCCTGATCTTTTTGACCGCGCCCTGCGGCACCCTGGAGACGGCAAGCATCGCGGGAAGGAACGTGAGAGACAGCGCAAGCGCCCAGAAAACGCCGAATGAGATGAAAAGCCCCATTTCCCCGAGCTTCGGGACCGGCGCGGCGATGAGAGAGATGAAGCCTGCCATGGTCGTTATCGATGTTACGACGACCGGAAGCGTCATCTCCGACATGGTCTTTTTGACCGCCTCTTTTCTTTCCATTCCCGAAGAGCAGTGCAGATAAAATCTGGTTATAATATGTATGCTGTCGGCGCAGGCGAGGGCAAGAAGGATGACGGGCATGGCATTGTTAATGGCCATGAGGGGCTTTCCCAGATATCCCATAACTCCCATCATCGGCAGGACCGACAGGCCTATTAGGGCAATAGTCATTGCGACCCCTCTTACCGTGCGGATGCTCAAATACAGGATTATTGAAAGCACAAGGAAAACAAGGGGGAGGAATTTTCTCAAGTCGTTGACTATGGCCAGGCCGAAGTAGCTGCGTATGACCGGCATGCCCGTCAGGAAGACCTCGTCCACTCCCGCGGTTCCCTCAACTTCTTTCTGCAGCTCTTTAACTTGCTTGTAGACCGCGACTTCGGACGCTCGCGGAAGGGTGGTTCCGATAATAGTCGTGTAGCGCTTGTCTTCTGACACGAACGTTCCGACGAATGTGTCGTCCTCGAAGACGTCGCCCTCCAGCCGGTTGATTTCCTCCTGAGTTCCGGGGACCTCTTCCATGAAGGGCTTTACTTCCAGCCCCCACTCCTCGCCCTTTATCCTGTTAAGAGTGGACAGCGAATCGACCTTGTCGATCCCGGGAATGTCCTTCATTCTTTCCGTGATGTAATGGATCCTCTCCAGGGTGTCTCTGTTGAATATGGTGCCTTTCTTCACGCCGATCCCCATCATCACGAAATCGGCCCGTCCGAAAGTGTCCTCGAAGCGGTCGAGAGCCTTCCTCGAGTCCATGTGTTTCGGCAGGAGGTTTATCATGTCGTCGTCTACGGTGAGCCTGAATATTCCGGAAGCGAGGGCGAGCGACAGAATGACTGACGCCGCAATGGTCAGCAGCGGCTTTTCAGTGACGAAGTTGATGAGTTTGTTCTTCATGTAAAAACTTATTATAGCACTTTTGGAGATGAGGCGCCGGCTGTTGTGCGGCCGGGGTTGCTGAAACAAAAGAATGGCGGGGGGCCGCATATGTCCTGGTTTGAAGTTGCCCGACCCACCATCACTATTATCCTGAAATTATGCCAAATTCCTTTTAAATCATCAGCGAGAAGGGCAATAATTACATCAGAAATGCCAGAAATATCAGGATAATAAGGAACAACCTTTGGGATTCAATTTATTTTGCCGCGTTTCATATATCGATTTGATCCATCATTCAAATGATTCCACAATCTTGGCATATTTCTCATGTATCAATTTTCTGTCAAATTCCCATCCTTCATTCAGCATTTTATTCTTTTCAGATTCATCAAAGTATTCCATACAAGGTATAAAGAAATGCTCATCTTCTTTTTCAATATGTTTTGGATAAAACTTTACAAGGATTTGCATATTGCCTATGATATCCTGAAGAGCATTTTTGTCTCCTTTAGCATATTTCTCATTTGCCTCAAATAGCTTTTTGACGTTGTTCCTTCCTAGCGCATGTTCTTTTATCAACTCTGCCATTATTCTTTTATGGTCAGCGGATATCTGCTTTTTTGCAAGTTCTCTGAATAATATGTCTTCTTCTTTTCCGTGATGGCATCTGTCTGCATAAGTACGCAAAAAATCAACAGCGGAATTAGTAAAATCGGCGTCCACAATGTTCCTGCTCCTGATCTCCTGAAGTTTACTATCCATTATTTTGATCATTCTCTCGATCAATCTGTGTTCTGCCATTAATGGGCCTATTGGCAACATATCAAACACCCCCAATGATGCGGATTGTACTTAAACAATATGATTATTTCAATGAAAGATTAATATTAGATATAATTGAAAAAGGCCCCAACGACTGGATTCTTAAGGACTTTAATCCTTGTTACTGTCGGAAAAAAGGTTGGCAGCGGGCCAATCTATTATCTGATCAGCCCTGAAAGCTGTTTGGCGAGATCTATTTACGGCTTCATCTGTTCTATGTGCCTTCTGAATCTTTTGGGAATGACTATGTCCACCATATAACCGATCGTTTTGAGGGCTTCAGAAATCACGCGATGACCGTCGACCCAGAAGGCCTCGATCCTTTTTCTCCTGTTGGCTATACCTTTATAATCTGAAGGGCAAACGAACGTCCAGTCGGCGCCGCTCCTGTTCACGACCAACCTGAAGTACAAATCGATATCGGTTTCTTTATATCCCATTTTCTTCAGCAGTACATGATGTTCGAGGGCATCGTCAATGCCGGCAATGAGAACAGTTTTCCCGTCGAATGAGGCAAGCATAATGATAGGATCGTTGTTCTTTACTGCTTTATTGACGCGGGCTTTGTTCGGGAAATATTTCACTTGCATATGGGAATTATACTTTGTTTGCCCGAACTCGTAAAGGCAGTTTGCGTCGGTTAATGTCGGTCTGTGTCGGCCTCGATTATTAGATGGATATTAGATGAAAACCACTGTGGCCTTCATTGATAAACACTCAAAGAAGTTCCTAACGTCCGCACGATTCAATATTCAATCAAACACTTAAGAGGATTTCTTTACTTTTCTTCAACGAACCTTACATATTCGTCGAAGGTGACATCCGTATTCCAATAACTTCCAATCCCAAAATAAAACGGGTGAAGCGTTTCGGCTCTTAGGTAAACATCTGAATCCGAGCCGTTCTCGGAAATTGTCACATTAAGCGTGGCTGTTTGTCCATTCCCCATATCCTGCAATATTGCACTAACTGTCTTGGTTGCGGGATTTGAATGAAAAACCTTCCAACCTCTCATCGTAGCGAACTTTACCGATCTTTCAAAAACAACATCAGTTGACATATTTTTGAATGTAACCCTTCTCTCTCCAGTACAGCCGGAAAGCATCACAATCAAAAGTAAACCCAGCACAATGAAAGCTATTAATTTTGCCATTTTCATTTTAGTTCCCTCCTTTGTCGATAATTATAACGTGCGGGGGGGGCGTCAAGTAATTTCTCTTCATGGCATTTGAGCATAAATGCTCGACGGCGAATGACATCTTATAGATCGAGTTGTAAATGGCTTTTGGGTTATTTGATCAACCCTGAAAGCTGTTTGGCGAGGTCATTTAGAGTATTTTGGAACACCTTGTATTTATCTTCTTCGACCAAGCTTTTAGATTTCAGAATGTCAAAACACGCCGCGCATTCGTAAACAGAACCCCTGGCATTCACATAAAAGCTTCTTATGTCTGACTTGTGGAATCTACCCGCCCCTTCGGCGATGTTCAGTGCGATCGACATGGCCGCGCGCTGAAGCTGATCGATTATTCTGGAAGTGCCCTTAGCAGGGAGAGTCTCAATGAAAGCATCAACTTCATCAATGAATTTAAGCGGCCTTATAAACAGGGAATTGCTCAAAATCGAAGGGCATTTCTGTGTTCCTTGTCCTCGTCCTTGTACTTGTCCTATCAAAATCCGGGCAAGCAATATACCTTGTTAATTCCAGAGGGCAAGGACAAGAACAAGGAGATCAAGATCCGAACTGGTGAGGATTTTGATCTAGCGGGGGTTGGATTTGAACCAACGACCTCCGGGTTATGAGCCCGACGAGCTACCTGGCTGCTCTACCCCGCGATGACCAACAATCTTTATCTTTTCAAGATATCCTTTAGGTGATTTAAAATATCTTTCTCTTTTTAATGCTTCTGTCTTATTATCAAATTTCTCGGTATATATTATTTTAAACGGCTTATGTCGCTTTGTGGACTTATTGCTTCCGCCATTGTGCTTTTTTAGCCGCCTTTCAAGACTCTCTGTTACACCTACATAAACATAACCATCTTTGACGCTTTTAATGAAATATAAATAACACATTATCAATATTCATGAGCCCGACCCCGAAGGGGCCGCTTCGCGGCGAGCTACCTGCCTGCCGCTTTGCGGGCTACTCTACCCCGCGTTATCGGTGTGAATTGGGATTATATCAGGATTGCCGCGGTATGGCAAGGGCTAGAAACACACCATTGTTCTGTTCACGTCGCTCCAGTCGTAGTCGGTCTCAAGCAAAAACAAGGTCTGAATGTGAGCCAGATGAGAATATCCCTGCGGGAAGTTGCCCGTCAGCCTGCCGGTGTCCACGTCGATGGCTTCGGAGAAGAGCCCGAGCGGGTTTCTGAGAGACGACAGTTTTTTGAGCATCTCCTTGGCCCTTTCCTTTTCACCGGTAAGGTGCAGTGCGTTGATCATCCAGAATGAAGTTACGACAAACGCGTTCCTGGGCTGGCCGAATTCATCCTCGGAGAGGTACCTGAACGTAAGACCATTTCTTACGAGGTTTTCGCAGGACTTCCTTACAGTTGATACCATCATCGGGTCGCTTTTATCCAGAAACCCATAGTGCAGCATAAGCAGGTTTGACGCGTCATACGCGTCCCCGCCGTAGAACATTGAGAACGATCCTAGGCGCTCGTTCCAGCCCCTTTGAAGTATCTCATTCTTTATTCTGCCGGCCAGCTCTGACCATCTGCGGACATAGACGCTCTTATTAAAGCATTTTGCGATCTTCACCGCCCTGTCCATTGCAACCCAGTTCATGACCTTGGAATGAACATAATGCTGAAGTGATTTTCTTCTCTCCCATATTCCGCTGTCGGGTTTCTCCCAGCTCTCCCTGACCTGATTGACCAGGGTGCGAACTATGGTCCATATTTCTTCAAGGAGCTGGTGGTCTCTCTCCCTGTTGATCACTAGATAGGTGTATATGGCTTCCATAAGCTCCCCGTACAGATCGTTCTGGCTCTGGATGTACGCCTCGTTGCCTATCCTGACGGGCCTCGAACCTTCATAACCGCTCAAATGGTCAAGAGTTGTCTCCTTGAGCTGCTTCTCTCCGCTGATGCTGTACATTACCGCTATGTTCTCGGTCTTTCTCCTTATCCTGTTAAGTATGAAGTTCAGGAACCTGGTTCCCGACTCGATGTGTCCTATTCTTGAGTAGAGTTCAATGGTCATTGAGGCGTCCCTTATCCAGCAGAACCTGTAATCCCAGTTCCTTGTCTGGCCGATTATTTCCGGCAGAGACGTGGTCGGGGCCGCTATCACGGCCCCGGTCCTCTGAAAAGTCAGAAGCTTCAGCGTTATCGCCGACCTTATAACGTCCTCCCTGAAGCCTCTGGGGCTGTTGGTTCTCTCGGCCCAGTCAAGCCAGTAGCTCTTCGTCTTCTCATATTCCAGATATATCCTGTTGTTGTTAACTTCATCAAGTTTTTCATGGTAAGAAAGAAGAAGGAAGCAAAAATCGCTTATCTCGATCGGCTCGGCGGCAAGAACCTTGTTTAAGTCCAGGTTGCTGTAAAGAAAATAGCTGTTATACTCGCCCTTTTGAGAAGTTATCTTTATGTGGTCCTGGTTCACCGTGTATCTGGCCTCTTCGAGAGCGTAGTTGGGCATGGCTTTAAGCCTTACAATTATCCTGGGCCTTCCGGAGATCACCCGTATGTTCCTCTGGACCTCGGACGGGCAGTAGAACCTGTCCGGACCGGTGATGAATCTGGGCATGTAGTCGTTTACCTCGAACTCTCCGTCCTCTGTAATGAAGGTGGTCTTGAGTATCGCGGTCCTTGGGACGTACTTCTGGGATATCTTCTTTGTCTTCAACCCTTCAATCCTCATGCTCCCGCCCTTTTCCCTGTCAAGGATATCGGCAAAGATCGAGGGGGAATCGAAAAAAGGCAGGCAGAGCCACTCGACGCCACAGTCCGAAGATACCAGCGCCGCGCTGGTGCAATTTCCGATCAGTCCGTGTCCGTATGACATATGACGGTCAATTCTACAGCATTTTCAATAATTCTTATAGCCAGTTTTTCGCCGTGTTGATATAATATCCGGCAGGACAGGGGAGGGATGTTTTTCGACCCTTCCCCGGCCTTAGGGGGGCAAAATGAAAATAGCTCAGCTTCACTGGGGTTTTCCTCCGATTATCGGGGGAGTTGAAACGCATCTCATGTTCCTTATGCCTCAACTCGTCAGGATGGGCCACAAAGTATCGCTGCTTACGGGTTCCGCCGAGGATTCTCCCGACGAATTTGATTATCACGGCGTCAAGGTTTTCCGGTCGCAGTTCTTTGATCTTAACTGGCTGGTGAAGAGCGGTTTTCAGGAGGTGGACGGTGAGGTCCAGGACGTCATTGTCAGGTTCCTGAAAAAGGTCGATCCCGACGTGGTGC
>Ga0180433_10000455_pt1 | contig 70226 bp, 82 predicted proteins | sample SS_ome_8_FD_132980 | JGI IMG/M metagenome (GOLD analysis project Ga0180433, IMG submission 132980) | Hypersaline lake sediment archaeal communities from the Salton Sea, California, USA - SS_1_D_1 metaG | ecosystem: Environmental > Aquatic > Non-marine Saline and Alkaline > Hypersaline >...
GCGATAGAGCCCGTTGGAATCGACACGGACATCGCAACCACCGACTAACGCGAGGAGCAAAATGAAAGCGCGAAAGATTGACTTGCGAGACTACGTGCCGCCCGGTGTGGACGGTCCAGTGGAGAAGATCAAGGTTCGGCAGACGTTGGCGAACCTGATTACCCACCCTGGACTCAAGTTACCACCGAAGGAATTGATTATCAGTGGCATCTTGGCAGACACGATTGAAAAGAGCGGGCAAGAAGTCCTGGTGGACAAAAGAGACTACGAGACAATCACCAAGGCTCTGGACAAGATCGTGCCGGAACTTGGCCTTGGTCGCGCTCACTACCCGCTGATGGATCGTGTTTACAATGCACCAGAGGTTAACGTGGACGAGTCTAAGCCGGAACCGGAGAAGAAATGACACAACTCTATTGGACAACGTTAACGGTCGAACAGTGGGAAAACATGACCGTTGAAGAGTGGGCGACGATGCTCATTGAGCCGCCCCCGGATGGGGTTGCGACGGTCCTCTTTGTGGCTAGTGTCGATGGGACCTATGTGGAAGCTAATGTGGGGGTGATTGGAATGGCTGTTGCTTGTGTTATTGGGATCGAGGGGACTTATGAAAAGGCACCTGAGACCTCCGTCGAAGGGTCTTACACGGTAGCCCCTCTAAGCATAGATCCAACTTATGTGGCCAAAGAGCCAGTAGACCTAGACCCCACCTATGAACCCTCTACGACGGGAGTAGAATGATGGGACTTGACTACTTACCTTATAAGAATTCGATTGACGTATTCGTAGAGGAGTTTCAAGACGCTGCCACAGAAACGGAGATCACTGACGCGACCATGACCTTTTCCATCTACGATACTAATGGAACTGTCATTTCTGGTATTGAAGACATTTCCATGACTTACCAGGGGAGCAACGGTCACTATCGAGGATCAAAAGACCTTGGTACGCTCCTGACCGTGAACACTAGCTATGATGTGGTCATTACTTGCACTAACTACCCCTTCCGTTCAGTGCAACGGTTCCTATGTGCAGAGCGTCCTTTCGTTGAGGATTGAAAAGTGGAAGTAGACAACCTGGAAAAAGTGATTAGTGCTTTGAAGCGTCAAGCGAAGATCCGTTTCTCTTCGCCGAATGGGAACCATGAGAGTGTCATTGTTGGCTATACCGCAAGCTATGCCGTCTACGTGCATGAGAACCTGGAAATGAAACTGAAGGGCCAACCGAGAAAAGGTGCTGGACACGGGGGCAACTATTGGGATCCCCCCAACCGTGGGCAGAGCAAGTACCTCGAGGAACCAGCTAGGAACCTGTCCAACGACGGTACTTTGACCGAGCTGACTGCGAAAGCTATGCAGAAGGGGGCCACCGTACAAGAGGCTTTGTATGTAGCTGGTCTTCGTATACTCAGAGACAGTCAAAAGGTCGTCCCAGTAGATACGGGTAACTTGAAAGCAAGTGGTTTCTGTAGGAAAGAAGTATGAGTGGTTCTTTAGACCATAGCCCTGACCAGATCCTGCGTGAACTCCTAATCAACTTAGGAGGGGGTACTGACCCTGATGATAGTGGGAGTTGGCCAATCTATGCCGTTAGAGAACCAGAGACACCCGACAATGTGATTACGATAACTGGAACCACGGGCTACTTGAAGGCCCGAGTGATGAGCGGTTATGTGTATGAACACCCTGGAGCCCAGATCAGAATCAGAGCGTATGATCAATCAGCCGCTTACGTAAAGGCGAATGCACTCGCAGTCCTCATAGATGCTATAGCGTTGAAAACGGTTACATTGGACTCTTCCACTTACGTTGTATTCAACGTAAAGCGGACGGGGCCAATTCTCAATGTCGGAAAGGAAGTACCTCAAAGTAAGAGGCACGTTTACACTATCAACGTCGTTGTAAATCTACGACAAACTTCTTAGTAGGAGAGAAACTTATGGCAAATCCCTCAACAACTGCCCGGTCAAGTCCTGGTGGGATCCCCCTACATGACGGCTACTCTTGTCTCATTGCGTTTTCAAGAGATGCGGACGTCTCCTTTTGGGAAAAGACAGTCCAACCCCCTGGCTACGACGGTGGAGACAAGATCGACTTCACCACGATGCACAACGACAGTTGGAGAACGTTCGCTCCCAGGGCCCTCATTACCCTGACGGACTCCCCAATCACGGTGCTGTACGATCCGAACTTCTACTCTCAGATCCTGTCCCTGATCAACATGGAAGGGTCTGTTACCGTTCACTTCCCCGACGGGAGTACGCTCGACTTTTGGGGCTTCCTCAAAAGCTTCGAACCGTCTCCCCTGGTTGAAGGTGAACCGCCGGAAGCCACGGTCAACATCGTTTGCACGAACTGGGATCCAACAAACAACGTCGAGGCTGGACCAGTCTTCACAAACGTTTCCGGAACCTAAATCGTTTTCTTCTCCACTGTGTTGGGGTGGGCTTCGCACACCCACCCTGACACGGTAGGACCACACTTTCAAAGGAGCAAGTTATGGATCAAAACCAAGACCTAACCCCCATCGACTTCTCAACACTCAAATGGATTACAATCCCTGTCACAGTCTGTGACCAGAAGTATATCCTGCGTGAAGCCGACGAAGCTGCCGCTCAGAACTTCAGAAACGCCCGAATGAAGGGCATGAAGATCAACCAAGATGGCAAGGTGGTTGGACTCCCAGAAAATCCGGCTGGCCTTCAAAAGTTGCTTGTCTCTCTGTGCTTGTTCACAGAAGGAGAGGACGGCAAACCTGACAAACAGGTACACATCAACTCCCTGGATAAGTGGCCAGCTCGCGTGATCAAAACCCTCTTCGAACGTGCTAAGCGAATAAGCGGCCTCGAGGAGAAGGAAGACACGGTCGAGGAGCTCGAGAAGAAGTTGGAAGAAGCCAAGAAGCGTGAGGAAGCAGCAAAAAACTCCTGAACCGGCATGAGGGGTGGCTGATCTTCGCAGATCACTACAACGTTAAGGAACCCCTCTGGGACGTGATGTGCGAGATCAGCCACCGTGAAATGTCGGTAAGGCTAGCCTGGATTGAGCAACAGTCAGAAAAGGAATGGACCAATCCAACTCCAACGCAATACTACCTCATGAGAGTAGCTCAACGCACAATCCAGGCACGATGTGCTCGAGCGGCTGACGCTCGCAAGGTGACTCTCGAGCAGCAGAAAGTCGTTTTCCGCAAACCAACTTCTAAGACCAAAACTCCTAAACCCCCTGTAGAGAACGTAAATCCTAAGATGTTTACTGCCTTCAGCAAGCAAGTGTGGCTGGCCAGAACCAGTCTTGCAGCTTCAAGGAAGGCAAGAATAGAAGGGACGATGCACAATCATGGCAGCTGAAACTGAACTAGAACGGATGGTGATCCGCCTCGTTGGTGAGTCTTCGCAGTACATACAAGAACTACAGAAGGCTCAGCAAGAGAGTAAACGGTTCGTCAACCGTATCGGTGGCCTCATGCAACGGACTGCTCTCCAGATGAGGAGCATCGGCCTCCGCTTGGGGCTAGCAGTCACGGCCCCTCTTACTGCTCTGGCTTACAAAGCCCGAAGTGAGTTTTCAAACTTCCAGGCTTCACTGAGTACAATGGAAGGGCTTGTCGGCCTATCTGCTGAGACCGTGGAAGGTTTCAAGGAAGAGATCCTAGCTCTAGCTCCAGCCGTGGGTAAAGCCCCCGCTGAACTGTCAGAAGCTATGTTCTTCATCACCTCAGCGGGCCTCCGTGGGGAACGTGCCTTAGAAGCCTTAGAAGTCTCAGCAAAAGCGGCCGCCTCCGGCATGGGTTCCACCAAAAGTGTCGCTGATGCAGCAACCTCTGCGATGAACGCCTATGGCCATGAGAATCTAAGTGCTACTCGCTCTGTCGAAATTCTAACTGCTGCTGTTCGTGCTGGTAAGGCCGATGCTGCTAGTTTCGCACCCCAATTCGGCCAACTCCTACCGTTAGCTAAGTCCCTTGGCATCAGTTTTGAATCAGTCGCAGGTAGTCTCGCCTTCCTCACTAAGACCACGGGTAACGCTAGTCTCGCATCAACAGGATTCAAGGGCGTCTTGCGAGCCGTGAACAAGCCTGCCAAGGAAGTGGAAAAGCTTTTGGAAGAGCAGGGAGTTTCTCTAGCGAAGTTGCAAGAGAACTTCAGCAATATGTCGTTTGATCAGGCTCTCTTCCAACTCAAGGATGCCCTTGATGAAGCTGGTATTCCACTCAAACGGTTCTTTACTGACAGTGAAGGCTTAACTGCTGCACTCCAGTTCACGGGTGAAGCTAGTAGCGACCTGTCTGCAGTCATCGGTGACGTAACTGACAGCATAGACATTGTGGATGATGCTTTTGGTAAAACCGCCAAGACGGCAAAGCACCAGTGGAACGCTGCGATGGCAGAGATGAGAACCCTTATGATCGAACTTGGCGGCATGATTGCCCCGTTCATGGGGGAACTGATTGACTGGGGCGAGTATGCGATGCAGATTTGGAAGGGCCTAAGCGACGGTACGAAGGAGTTCGTCGTGGCAGTAGGTGCTGTCGTTGCAGGGGTGAGTCCAGCCCTGCTCATGGTAAGCACACTTATCACTTCCATTGGGACAACCCTGCCAATCGCTATTATGGCTGCTAATGCTGCTTTCACGGTACTGAGTGCCAGTATGACTCTCATCGCAGCCCATCCTTTCGTTGCTACCCTTGCCGTGCTGACTACTGCTTACGTTGCCTACCGTCACGTGGTAAACTCCGCCAACAGAGAGATGGAAGCGTTCAGTGAATCTACTAAGAAAGTAACACACACCGGACAGGCTCTTATACAACACAACAACCAGATCGCTTTGGAGTTGCAAGACCTTGCCCAGAAGAACGAACTTAACACTCAGGAAATGACCAGGGCAAAAGCAATCATTGTGGAACTTGAAAAGAGTTACGGTGATCTAGGTATTAGTGTGGATCAAACAACGGGTCAAATAACTGGTTTGACCAGTGGCTTCAAAGAAATGGAAGAAGCACAGAGACGGCAACAGAAGGTTCTCCTAGAAGCAAAAATCCGGGATCTGACTGAGGAGTTCAAGGCCCAAGAAAAGGAGTTGAGGAAGTACACCGAGGCCTGGAGCATCAACGCCTATCGTGCTTACAAGAGCTATTTCACAGATGCAGAAAGTGATATTACTGACAGCATGTCCAGCATCCAATTGAAGCTCATGGACGCTCAAAATGCTCTTAAGGCACTGACCAAAGGCCCGGAAGATGCCGTGAAAGAAGTCAAGTTAGACATTGTTCAAAAACAGTACACGAACACAGACTACCCCATAGCCCGCTTTTGGAGTAAGGCTATGAAGACCCTCAGTGACGGTGCCGCACAAGGTAAAGCGGCCTTAGAGGAAGTACAAGACGGCATCCGCGAAGCCAGTGAAGAGATGGAACAGTGGAATGAGTACGTGCGACGGGGCAACCAGATCACAAAGCAGTATATGACTCCCCAAGAAAAGTATGCCGCTTCGATGAAAGAACTCGACACGCTCTTGGAAACAGGGGCTATTGGACAAGACACCTATAAGCGTGCCGTGAAGGGTGCTAAGGAAGAGCTACAATCTTTAAGCCGAACTGTCCGTGGTGAAGTGTTGGATGCTCTAGGGGCTGGCACGATGGAAACTGCTGTAGCTTTGGAAAAGTACCGTGCTGGATTGAAACAAGAAGCCCTACCAGAACTTCCTGGTCTACCTACTGCCGGACACGAAGAGTGGACTGCCACTACCACCAATCAGACCACTGTCTCTACTGCCCCAAATACTGCTGAGGAGCGTATCGCTGCCGGAGTGGAAGCCCTGGTAGAAATGTCCCAAGACGCTGGTAATTCCTGGATCATAAAACCTCTTGGACTGAAAGGTCTCTAATGTCTGCTACTGTTCAAGGACTACGAGCAACGTGGGGTGGGGACCGTGACCAAGAAGGTCATCGCACCTATCATGTCGTCCATATCGTAAGGGCCTTGAGGTCTGATGGGCCTTATGTCGTTATGCAAGCAAGTGGCCTCCCAGTTGTAGGTAGTTCATGGGCCTTCGGCAACGACTTTGACCCGTGGGCTTTCTGCACGCCTGAGATGCGTGTGTCAATCCATAAGGAGAAAGAAGGGGACTTTTCTTCTCGAACAAACAGTCTGCAATACTGGAGGGTCCGTCAGACCTTCACAACGAAACCCTTGAACCGTTGCCAGGATGAGAGCATTGAAGACCCCTTGTTAGAACCACCAAGATACGGTGGATCCTTTGTCAAGTATGTTAAGGAAGTGCAGAAGGACAAAGATGGTAATGCGATCCTTACCAGTTCCCGTGAGTTAGTCAAAGGTTCCCTGGTAGAGTTCGATCACAACCGTCCAACTGTTTGGGTAGAAATGAATAGTGCCTCCTTGGGCCTCTCTACGTTCGCAGCTATGGTTGACAACGTCAACGACGGTGCAATGTGGGGTTTGAGTGCTCGTTGCGTCAAACTCAGCAACGTAACCTGGGAACGCAAAATCTACGGTACTTGCGACTTCTACTACACACGACGGTTCGACTTCGACATCCGTTACGATACTTTCGATACCAGTCCCATCGATTCAGGTGTGAAAGCCTTTGGCCACTGGGACCCAGAAGACAAGGACACTTGGACTACGACTGACCATCTACTAGCTTACAAAGACAAACAGGGGAACTACGGTCGCGTGATGCTGAACGGTGCTGGAATTCCTATCGCAGACGATGCCGACCCAGTCAACATCCCCGGTGCCCCCGTCGAGTACTATCCAGAAACTAACTTCTTTATCCTTGGCATCCCAGCCAGTTTCTAAGGAGATAACCTATGAGTGACGAAATTGAATTCCGTGGTGGATTTCATATCCGTAAAGATTCCGGGCAGGATATCCAATTCGAGCACACAACAAAACCCACTACCTTCAAGGCTGACTTGACGGCCAGTGTACCGAAAGGCCCTACCCCTGGCTCCATCACAGCAACGGTTGCAGGGGTCAACGTAGACTTGAGTCAGCTAACTACTCCAGGGTTCTGTTGGATTATGAACCACGACCCTACTAACTATGTAGAGTACGGTATCTGGGACCCTGAAGGGTCTAAGTTCTATCCCCTCGGCGAATTAGGCCCCATGGAGTTTGTACCTCTCAAACTCTCAAGAAACATCCAACGAGAATACATGACCGGTACCGGGACCACGGGTGCCGACACTAATCGTCTTCGCATAAAAGCTAATACAGCCTCTTGCGAAGTGAGCGTCAACGCCTTCGAACGATAAGGAGCAACTTCAAATGTCAGGACCACACTTTGAACCAGAAGACAACGATCCTCTTTTCGAAAAACCCCACGAACCGAAAGATCTCCCAGTAGGTTATGGTCCTCCGCCGGAAGGGTTCGATGGTGATCCAGCCCTTCTAGGACCACCCCCTTCAACCAACTTAACAGATCGCCTCACGGTAATAGACATCGTCTATTATCAACTAGTTGGTGAAGGCGTCGAAGAAGACGAATGCCGTTTTGAACGGAGCTTACCCTGCATTGAAGAACAGCCCTACAAGAGACGGTTGAAGGCCACAGAAGAAGCTGCCCCCATCGACCCGAAGTGGGTAGAAAATCCAAGCATGGTTCGCATCGTAAATCTCGAGGGTAAGTTCTTGCAAAGGCACCCTACGCCCGAACAGTTAGAAGAGGCAGAAGGGAAGGTTTTAGAACTAGGGTTGTTAGAACTCACGGAGCCCTTGTTCCTAATCCCCCCAGGAGAGTGTCAACGATTCACCCCCAACTTGCCTGTAAACCAGTTCACAATTCGCAGTCAATGTGGGATTGCCCGTTACATCCTCCAAGTCTATCCGGGATAACTCACTATGCCTCCTGAATTTTATCTACCGAACGCTGACGACGTTAAGATTCTACAGGACTTGATCCGTAGGGAAGCTGCTCGTAGGCTCAACGCCTCTATCTCAAGCGAGAATCTCGACCTATGGTATCCCTCAGAAGTCTTCGTAGCATACACTCCTCTAGGCGGTATACCTGTCATGGAGGTAGTCGACGGTGAATTCGTTCCTGGACAAGCCCTCTGTCGAATTTACCGTATCCTGCGAGGATCGTCAGAGGCTGAACTTAAACGGGTCTACGCTTTCAACGAACTGGTCTATAATATAAGCTGTGCCGTGGCTATCCCCGCAAGCGTTTTCATTGTTATAATGAAAACTAAGTGGGGGGAGTGGGTGGGCTTCTGTCCAGGAGGAGACTCGTGTGCAACTTGTGGAGAAACCGGGACTGGTACTGGGACTGGGACAGAGAGCGAAACGGGGACTGGCACGGGTACGTGCGAAACCCTCGGAGACTCTTTCGACATCCACGATGTTCCAGAAGTAACAACCCCTTCCCTAAACGATTGGGTTCTACTAGTAGGTGCTGACGGTTGCGTGAGTAAGATTTCTGCTGAGAACTTCTCTGACTGGGTGTGTAACCGTTGTGATGAAACTGGGACAGGTACAGGCTCTGACGAAACAGGTACAGGATAATGGCTGGTCCAGGCACAGAACTCAGCACACTCCTACACCGTATGGGCATCAATGCCAAAGATGGTCAGTGCCGATGCAAAGCCCACATCCGTGAGATGGATAAGAAGGGGTGTCACTGGTGCTCGAACAACATTGGAACAATCATAGACTGGCTGAAGACGGAAGCCACCCGTCGCAAGCTGGTATTCAATCGTATAATAGCTAGAAACCTTGTGAGGCTAGCTATTTGGAGGAGCCGGAAGAAAGCGGCTCAAGAACACCCTTAGTCCATTGGAGCAAGTTATGACTAAGCATGGAAAAGTCGTTTGGCAGTATGGTGTCACCACGGTCCCAGAGCGGTTGGAAACTCTCCTACCCGACACCCTCAAATCCTTAGAAGTTGCTGGCTTCCCAGAACCTCGACTCTTTGTCGACGGTCCTTATTCTTCTACAGCAAAAGCCCTTGGCCTGCCCACTACTTACCGTGACCCAAAAGTGCGAGCGTTCGGTAATTGGGTTCTAGCCCTTTGGGAACTCTACTTACGCAACCCCCATGCAGACCGTTATGCTATTTTCCAGGATGACCTAGTAGCTTACCCCCACCTGCGAGAATACCTCGAGCGGTCTGTCTATCCCCATCAGCATAACAATATGCAACCGGGCTATTGGAACCTATACACCTTTCCAATCAATCTGACCCTCTGCCCGAAAGACTATATCGGCTGGTATCCTAGCGATCAGTGTGGCAAAGGAGCCGTTGGACTTGTGTTCTGTAAGGATGCTGTGACTACCCTCCTTAGCCAGTCTCACACAGTAGGTCGCCCTCAAAATATCAAACGGGGTCATCGGGCTATAGACGGGGGTATCGTTACTGCTATGCGAAATGCACGGTGGCGAGAGTACGTACATAACCCCTCCCTAGTTCAACACACTGGCACAGAAAGCACCTTAGACAATCGTCAGCATGACCTTGCTGACAGCTTCCGCGGTGTCGACTTTGATGCACGTAAACTTATTGAAGAAGCCAACGATCCACGGCAAGTCAACCCCAAACGAGGTAAGGTAAAGACCAATCCCCGCTGGGACCGCTTCTTTTTCAAGGAGGCCCTTGACCTACTCAAGAACGTAGACAATCCCACTATCCTAGAAATAGGTGCTATCCGCGACGCTAGACCAATCGCTGCTCGGGCAGATGGCCATGCCACGGTAAAGTGGGCTGAAAGCGGTTATCGTACAATTACGCTTGACACAAGTGCTAAGGCCCTAGATATTACTCGCCGTTTGATTAACGATGCTCCTAACGTAGAGCTAATCCACGGTGATGGTCTTGCTTACCTTGAAACCTTCCAAGGGCAAATCAACCTACTCTACTTAGACGGCCCTCACCCTGCCAAGGAAGACGGTGTTAGGTTCAGCCTACTGGCCTATACTAAGGCTCTCCCCAAGATGCCGAAGGGCAGTTTGATCCTAATCGACGACTGCGATATTACCCCTGGCAAGGGCGATCAAATGGTTCCCAAAGCTGTTCGCGACGGTTGGAAGATTCTGAAGAAGGACCGCCAAGTCTTACTCCAACGTACCACGGCTCCCCAAGAAGAACCACTACTTGAACCACAAGAACCTGAGAAAGATGCTGACACCCCAACCATTCCCTACACTACTAGCGGTCAGGAAATTGTCGACTTCTTGCGAGATGAAGCTAAGGTAACGAGCCGACCTAAGTCCAAACCGAAGGCTAACAAGGAGATCACCCTGATCGGGTATAGTTGTGCGAACGGCCTCGGCGAACTCAACCGTCAAATCGCCAAGTACGTAGGTATCGACTACTGGCGAGTCATCCGTCATAAAGTTCTTGGCAAGCAACCCATCCCTAAAAGCATCAAACCAGCAACAGAAGTAGACCTCCCCAACGGTATCCTACTCTTCACAGAAACACCCTTCCTAAAACCCCAACAGTTGAAGGCTATCAAGGACCGTGGGGGACGTATCGTTAGCGTCCCCATGCTAGAGTGGACTCCAAAACCTGCCACAGAACCGTGGACAGACTACGTTGACTTGTGGATTTGTCCAACCCGCCAATGTTACGTTACCCTCTCAGAAGAGGGATACCCCTGCGTGATGTTCCCTTGGCCTATTGACCTCGAGCGGTACACCTTTATCCCTCGAGACACCTTGGAATCCTACCTCTTCATAAACGGATTCAGTGGTGGCTTCAGGGGACGCAAAGGGGCAGCTACCGTCAGGCAAGCCTTCTCAGAAGTCGGCTCTAGTCCACTTGTAGTCAGTTCCCAAGAGCGTGACCTAAACCAAAGGGAACAGTGGAAGAAGTATGGTACTCTCCTAGACCCAATCCAAAGTAATCGCTACCTCTACACCGTGGGAAGCGTATTGCTTGCTCCTCATCACTGCGATGGTCTCGGCCTAGAACCTATGGAAGCGATGGCTTGTGGTATGCCAGTAATAACCCCTGACGCTCCACCGTGGAATGAGTTTCCAGCCCTTGCAAGACTCCCGGTTCAACAAGAACGTAAGCGTATCCGCCGACCCTTACCGTGGGTAAGTGTGGACCCCCTTACTTTGCGCGAACGCTGTGAGGAACTTCTAGGCTCCTCTATCAAGGAACATAGCCGTGAAGTGCGAGCGTGGGCTGAATCACGCGATTGGACTAAGTGTGCTAAAACCTTCCAACGATTAGTGCAAGGAGAGACCTGATGCACAAGGCACAACGGTTCCGCTCGAGACGGATGAGCAAGGTAGCTCTAAAAGAGCAGCTTCGGCGGCCGCGACCTCAGCTTAGAGAACACTTCCGCCGAGACAAGAAGTTCAAGGTGATAGCCGTTACCCCAATCCACGAACCTGACGCTCGCAGGTTCCTACCCCAACTCCTGTCTGAATTCTTACGGTTGGACTGGGGTGTCGTTTGGCACATCAACAACATTTGGAACCCTGACCTGCTCGATCAAATTCAAGGCTTTAGAAACACCGTGGGCTGGACTGAAACCAATCAAACCAACTATCGCAAGTCTGACGGGTGGCGAGCCTTGGAGTTAGCACAGCTTGCAGAACCTGAGTGGGTAGTCCCCCACGACGCAGATGAAACGTGGGAGCCGAACGCTCCAAAACTCCTCGAGAAGCTTCTGAACCACCGTGCCCTTTATGTCGTTCCCTGGTATAACATCTGGGCACAGACCGATGGAGAGCTACTTATCCGCATGGACAAGCCTTACCTCGGCGTTCGCCCACGGCTCTACCCAGTCGGCCCCTGGCGATGGGAATACCGTAACACGCTCACAGCTTCCCCTTATTGCTGCCAGTGTAACAACTCCCTCCAAACCTTATCCACGGGGAGCGTTCGTGTACTTCACTGGGGGTTCTCCACCCAAGACTTGCGAGAATACCATCATGCCCTATGGAATAACAATAAGGCGGAAGATAGTGACTACTGGTCTTGGATGATGGAAAAGCCCCCACTCCTAAAACCCTTTGACCCCGATTGCATCCATGAAAACTTCCACCACACAGACCACGAAGAGATCCGCCTTATTCTCAGGAAAACCCCTGGGACGGGGTGGCTTAACTTCGACGAGGCGTGGCTTCTGTACCGAACGGCTGAGCAGACACGAGGTCCAATTTTAGAAGTGGGTTCCTACCACGGTAAATCTACTGTCCTACTCGCCCACCTGGGACGTCCTATCTACAGTGTAGACCCCTTCCTAGGTTTCGACAAGGGTGACCCAACTGGAGACAAGACCGCTCGAGCCTTCTACAGGAACATTCGTCCCTACCACCGTCTCATAGAACACTCTAGGAAACGTGTGGAAGATTGGACTCCTCAACCTTGTGGGTATGCTTACCTCGACGGGGATCATAGCTACGAAGGCACCGTGGCACAAATCAAAACGGCCCTGGAGTGTGGAGTTTCTCGCATAGCTGTCCATGACTACAACGACCACGGTGGGGGACTCAAGGTGAAACAGGCTTGTGTAGAGTTGCTTGGAAAACCCTACGATCGTCGTAGTAAGATGGCCGTGTTCATTGTCCCCCCTAAAGAAGAGGAAGCTTGATATGAAAACTGCTGTAGTTGCCGTACCCCATAACGATTGTGAAAAGTCTCTACAGTCTATGTTGGAAGCAGTAGGCTATCAGGTGTTCAGACCAGGAGACGGTCTCTTACGAGCCTACAACAGATTCAACCGACAGCCCCTTCTCCACAGACTTCCAGTACATAACACCGTGAACGGTATCGATCTGTTTGTCATAATCAAACACTTCTACAACTACCCTCTCCGTAAACGGTTCCCCACCCTAAACGGGAAGGTACTCTGGTTCGACATCAACGGTGGCATCCCAGGATCCACTCTAAGTAAAGATCAGTATAAAGCCCTTCCACTCAGAACCCCTTGTCCCTACTTGGGTGCCAACAAACACTATCAGGATTCTAAGTGTAGTGGACCTCGATACGTGACTTACATTCCCATGGTTGACCGTGGTCGTTTTGAATGCTTGCGACACAAGCCAGAGCAGTCCCCAGTCTGTCTAGTTCACAACGTAAAGCATTGGGGGTACGGTAGTCTCGTCCAGCCCCTACGCAATAAAGTCCGGTTCTATGGTAGTCACGGTTCTCCAGCTGGACTTCTCCCTTCAACGAAAGTCCCGCAAACATTGCGAAAGGCCCTTTGCTACGTACACGTGAAGGGGCGGGACTGTCCTGGCTACAGTCTCTATCAAGCCCTGCTCGCTGCTTGTCCAGTCATAGTCCTAGACCGGTTCATAGAACGAACTGGCTATAGCGATCTATACGAGCCTGGAGTGACCTGTCTAGCCGTGAAAGACCCTTGGAAACTGCCCCCGGAAAAACGCTTTCCAAAAATCGTAGCTGGGGTGGAAAAGGCGATCGAGGCTCTAAAGGACCCAGAGTACAATCAAACTATCGGCCTTGCTGGCCGTCAACGTTTGAAAGAGTTGATGTGGAATCCACGCGAAGACGCGGAAACCTTCAAACATTTCCTCGAGGAAAACTATGGCCCTGGTACTACCTAACTCCGTGTTCGTCCATGTCCCACGAGCCGGGGGACAGTGGTTCAGAAAGACCGTAGCTGCTTCGCTGAGCCCTGGCTTGCGTAGGAGGCGTCGGGAAAGCGACCGTCACAATGCTATCGCAGTCTACCATTGTAGCTACTCCGAATTGCCCATCGACTTCCAGTTAAGACCTTGCTTCGGCTTTATCAGGCATCCCCTACCGTGGCTTCGTTCTCGATGGACCCACCAGAGACAGTTCGGCATCAGCAATCGTGCTACTGCTCCAATCCACAAGCAGTTCAACTCCTGTTGGAAGCCCACGTTCCCAGCCACGGTAGAATCGATCTTAGGCACTTGTCCGGGGTTAGTCACCAAGACCTTTGAATACATGCTCGACGGTTGCACGTTCATAGGTCGCGTGGAAGACTTCCCAAGAGCCCCCATCCTAATCCTTCGCATGTGCAACGAACGGTTCAACGTGAGACCGTTCTTAACGACAAAACCTGTAAACAGTACGGGCAGCCTTCCAGAAAACCAAAAGGACCTCCACTTACCACCGTCGCTACAGAAAGAGTTTTTGCATTCAGAGTCTGCCTTTATTTCCAAGTGGTACGGCCCTGACTGGTATTCTCCCGTTCGTATTCAGATCAGTTCATAGAGGAAAGCCATGGACCAGCTTAGAATCTATTATATCGGCAAGTTCCAACTGGACTTTGCTACGGAGCGATATGTTCAGTGGGCTTTGGAAAACCGCCACGGGTGCAACGTGATGCGATACAAGGGCCAATCTGTTGAGGACGTGAAAACCATCCTAAAAGAGTACCGTCCCCACGTAGTCCTCTTCAGTAAGGTAGAACCCAAGTATACGGCTAGACTCCTAGAGTGGTGTCGTGAAAAGCGTATCCTCACGGTAGCTTGGATTTGGGATCTTTATTGGGGGTGTCGCAGCGAGCGTCCAAAACAGTTTAGGGCAGACATGCTTTTCACTACGGATGCAGGTCACCAGAAAGAGTTCAATGCGTACCGCACCAATCACAAAGTCCTGCGTCAAGGCATCCACGAACCTCACCACCGTATGTACCTTCCTCCTCAGTATAAGAACAGCGGTGGTCAGATAACTTCAGAGTATCTACACGACGTCGCCTTTGTTGGTGGTGCTACCGGTCATCCCAGCCGTACAAAGCTAGTCCGCTGGTTGAAGCGTACCTATGGTCCCAGGATGATCCACCATACGAACGTTCGGGGTCTTGATTTGAATAGAGCCCTGGCACGAGCAAAAGTGGTAGTGGGAGATACGTGGCCTAGTCGTCACTACTGGTCCAACCGTATCTATGAGATCTTGGGTCGTGGGGGGTTTCTATTACACCCAAGAACAGAAGGTCTCAGCCGGGAGTTTACAGACCGTGTTCACTACGTTGCCTATGAACGTGATGACTTTCCTAGGCTTCGCAGGACCATTGATCATTGGCTTTCCAACGAAGCAGAACGGGAGGCAATCAGAAACCGTGGCTTCCAGCTAGTTGGTCGTCACTACACCTACACCGTGCGAACAGCAACTCTCTTAGATTGCATCCGCACCAGACTTGGGAAAACATGAATGTATGTGCGGCCCCCTGCCCGTGGTCTCACCTGCGAGAATCAGTAGGCAAGTATGCTCCAACTTGCTTATGCTGAGAGGGTGGGGCAGGGGCCGCACTCTTTACCTACCTAGTAGCCCCTCATAGGTGTATAAACACTAGTAGGGGGGCTGTTACCCCTAGTTAGTGCAGCTTACGCCCCTGCCCTGCCCTTGCCCTACCCTACCCTACCCCCGTGCCAAGGCCCCTGGCTTGCTGTCTAAGCTAAGGCATGGGGGTGGCCAGTATGCCAAGCCCTACCCCGGCACCGTGGCTGTATGGCACCCTATGTAATAGGTGCCCCTGTAGCCCCTATAAGTAGGGTATACCCCACTTATAGGCACTAAAAAACCCCCCGCTACCCAAAGGGCAACGGGGGGCGACACCCTACTACCAGCCTATACCAGTATACAGGCTATACAGGCTTGATACGGATACCGTCGTATCCGTGAGTCTCAGCGTACTTCCGGGCGGTAGCCAAGTCTTTGCATGGCTTCCACTTCCTGCCCACTAGAATTTCTGTGCGGTTATTGATTCGCCACACATGACGGCGGACTTGGAGGTAGCGTTTACTTCTTGGTGGGACTTTTGGCACGAGCCTTCTTCCTTTCCTTGGCTTGCTTGCGAAGTTTAGTCCAGTCCTGTTGGGAGCGGGGAACAAGTCCGTGGGCTTCCATCAGGGCACAATAGCTTGCGTACTCGACCTTTTCAGCCTTAGTCGGCTTGATTGCTTTTGGGGCCATCGGTGCCTCCGGTGGTTGGGGTTGATGTTGTTGGAAAAACGTCGATCGGAGCGAAGGAGATTCTAACGGTGTTGGGGTCTACTTCTAGAACCCTGCGAAGTATGGGGCTATCACTCGGCCACGTAACTTCGAACAGGATGGGCATACCTTCGTATCTGACTACAAATTGAAAGCCAGGACGAATCTTGGCCCCAAAGTGGGCAGCAACAGCCCTGAGAAAGTCCTTGCGATTGCTCTCCAAGATGATACGGGCTCTGTCGCAAGCCTTGCTATGCCTTTCCAGGAATGCTTGCTTTTCGTCAGCGAGTTGCTTTGGCTTTTCTACGGAAGCCAGAAACCGCCCTGCGAGGTTAGTGATCTTCAAACGTGCATCCATGTGGTTGCTCCTCAGTTCTTGGGATGGATGTGGATTTTGTTGTAGGTACGACCGGTCTTTTCGTCGGTCTCCTTGGTCATGGTGACCTTGCAAAGGCCACGCATCGCCACAGCGACGATGTTCTTTCGCACGGTGCCTTGAGCCTGTCGTGGATTGCACCGTACAGCAAGGTTGATAAGATGCCCTAAAGCGACGGCTACTTCAGGCTCTTTATTTGTTGGAATAGGGACCGTCACCCTGTTGATCAGGTCTAGGAAAGCCCTGACTCTTTCACCCAAACTCTCTGCTGTCTCTAAGTAACGTGACATTTCAAACTCCTTGTGGTTGTAGTTGGTTGTAGTTGGTTGTAGTTGGTGGTAGAACCCCCGACCAGCCGTGAAGGGACTGGCCGAGGGGGACGCAAGTAAACTAAGCCACCCAGATCAAGCTTTCGATCGCTCGAGTCACGGCAACGTATTTGAGATGATACTCCTGCCCTTTCGACCAGTGGCTTTTCGCCATTGGATGGGGGAGTGGTGCATCTTTGAGGATTATGAAGACCCTTTCGGATTCCAACCCCTTTGCCTTGTGGATGCTGCTGAAGAGGATGCCCTTTGGGGTGAGTAGCTTTGGACCACGGGGTTTTCCACCAGGGCCTAACTCGGTCTTACAAGATTTCTTGGGGCAACGGTCCAGTTCCTCTGAGAAGTGGTTCTGGCACTTAGGACACACCTTGCCGGAGAAGATGAGGTTGATATTTTCTACCACATCCTCGACCGTTTTGGCTCCTTCCGTAAAGGCAATGACACAAGCCCTACGGTCGTCGAGTGTGACTAGTCGCGTTTCGCTAGGTGGCTTCTTACGCAACTCCCTGGAGACTTCGTCACCGTGCCACTCCTCGACCCTGTCGATCAGCTTTTCGACGGTAGGAGCCTTCAACTTTTTCTGGATAAAGTTGATTAGGTTCTTACCAAAGTCTCTTCCGCGGATGATAGCCCTACGACCGTCCTGGAGAAACCGTAGGGCCTGTGAGACAAGTGGGGCGTTCACGCGGCACAGGACCATATCCCCGTCTTGGACCAGGGTGGGATACTTTTCCACGGTGGAGAAGTTTTCGCTGCCTTTCAAGTTGTCCTTGTGGGCAGTGAATGGGACATAGGGTGTTCCGTGGTGAGCAGCGATTGTCCTGAGAATCTTGTTAGCTACCTTGACTACAGCGTGACTACACCGTCGAGTTTCTGTGAGTCTCAGGGACTCGATGGGAGTGTTTGGATCAGGTGAAAGCAGTAGCTTCATGCGTGGAATGCTGTCTACGTCTGCTCCAGCAAAACCATAGATAGCCTGATTGACATCCCCTACCAGAACGATCCTGCGTCCCAGCAACCTACTGAACTCCTGCTTGCACCGTGGCAAGTCTTGGCCTTCGTCGATCAGTAGCAAGTCGACTTTCGGGACGGGTAGATTCAGGACAACCGGGAGCCAGTTCTGGTCGTTGAAATCGAAAGCCCCCTGGTAGTCTGGAGACAAGCACCGTTCCAACACTCGTGGCACGAGATCGAATACCCTCTTCCGTCTGATATCCAATTCCACTCCATAGTGTCGAACCAACTGCCCGAGAACATCTGGGGTAACAGCTTCAACGTTGAAACCATCCTCTTCGGTCCAGCCGGTCAGGGTCAGCTTGCACAGATCCACAAGACTGGTCACTGCCTTGAGAAAGACCGTGGAGTTGCGTCGCAAGTCCCACAAGTCACGGCCAGTAACAGAGGCTATTACCTTTTGGACGTTGTCACGGTCCAGCCTCAGGTAGTTGAAGGAACCCATGACTGCTCGATGCCCCAAACCATTCACCGTGGAAAAGTTTAGGGTAATGCCTTCCCCAGACAGGATCTCTGCCAGCCAGCCCCAATCCTCTTGAAACTCTTCAACGATGCTACGGTTGAAGGCCGAGTATTGGATGGTCTCCACTTTGCCTACACTTTCGGCAAAAGCAGACCAGACCTTTTCCTGTTCGGCGGAGGGGGTGATGCGGAACGTCTTGGGGTTCTTCTTTTTCTGGATAGCGATCCTGCGTTGGATCTCTTCCCAACGGTGGTTCGCAAAGGCCCATCCAACCCCCACGATTTCCGTGAAGGTTTTGCCTGTCCCTGCGAAGGCTTCTACAACCAGATGGTTAGAAGCTACGGTTGACTGTTTGGCAATGTCAGCCACAAAGGAACTCTTCTTTTTGATTTTCTTTTTCTTGGTTCGTGTCTTCACGTGATTGCTCCATACTAGAGGTGAAGTGTAGTAAAGCCCCCACGATCTTGGACCGTGGGGGATTGGTGGGAATTCACTAGTGGTTGGACGGTTCCCTGTCCAAGCGATCTACAATGTACTGAAGCCCCTTGACTACCCAAGTCAAGACGGTAAGGCAGAGTCCAACCCCTTCTGCGCATCTGGTGAAGAGTGCGAGACGGTAAGTCCCTCTGACCAGATTGGGGTAGTCTCCGCCTCCCACGAGGGTGCTTGCGGTATGGATCAGACTGTGTGCTTGCTTGAAGCGATCGATAGCCAGTTCCAGTCGTTCTTTGTCCGTCATGGTAAATCTCCTTTGTGTAGGGTGTCAAAAGGTAGTGTCGAAAACGTTGATTATCCCCAGAGGGAAATGAGTTTGTCTTGCCAATCTCTTAGGATAGACCAGACACGGTGGTATGCATCCATGCGATCGTCCACGGAGGTTGCAGGGAGTTCTCCACCTAGAACCCCTTGCTTGTCCACCCGTTCAACTTCTGCCTTGAAGTTTGGGTAATTAAGGTCGGTAACATACTTCTTCAAGTATGCTTGGAGAAGCTTTCGAGGAACACGGGCTCGAAAAAGGTAATCCCTACCGTAAGTCATTTCGTAGTTGATGACTTTTCCATCGTTGAACTCCTCCAGGTGGCATAGCAGCCGATGGAGGTCTTCCTCCTTCCTGGCACGAACTACCAGGACTCGAGTCTTGGCCCCTTTCACACTGTTGGGACTGACTATACTAAAGAAACCGTCGGTTGTGAATATCCACATAGGCACTTTCCTTTCAGTTAGGATTTAGGATTGGTCCGGCTGTTCGCCGGTTTCAAAGTCGTTGAGCTCCCGCACTTCGCCGAACGGGTTCTTGTAACCCGCAAGATACACGATGGTCCGGCTCCCATCGGGCAGGTCTACCGCCCAAACACCTTCCACGGCTGAGTCTGGAACCACCGTAGCATCTTCCAGGTCCAGGCTGGAATCGGTTTTGAGGTACTCCAAGACCCCTTCCTTTGTGTCGGGGTAAACACCATTCGGAAACTCCGGATCGTACCATTCCCCAGCGTTCGACTGGTCAATGTAGAAGCAGTCACGTAGACCGTGCTTGACTGGGAGACGAAACTCGTTGGGGCGAGTCTTCCACGTTTTGCACTTACCGTTGACACGGCACCGGACAGGGGTGTTATCCGCGTTCTTGAGAGAAACGTGGTGAAACTCTTGACGGTAGTAGGAATGAACCACTTGATGTTTAGTAATCACAGTCCGTACCTCCCTTCTGGAAAGGCTTCGGCGAGTACGGCATCCTGGACAGCCGTTGACTGTTCTTCCAACCACTCGATCGCTTGCTTGTCGTCACCGTACATGTCGGGGTAGCCTGAAGCAAATCCACACGCGGAAACCGACTCTCGAACGTCGACCTCGTTCAGCACAACAGAAGCAGCCGCTTCCATGTCCGGTTCGCTGGTAGGGTAGCCAGCAGCCTCAGCAGCAAAGCCCGACATCACATCGTAGCCGATTGCTTGCCATGTTTTCTGTAGAGCGGTGATAGCCCTTGCCCGGATGGGTCCAGTGAGTTTTGACCGCCTGGATAATTTCGCACACATGATCGTTCTCCTGTAGTTGAGTGTAGATGAAAAAACGCGGGGGAGCCTATATGGTTAGGATTACGAGGCCATCCCCCGCTTACTCTTAGGTTCCTAACCTACCTTTGATGCGGCTAGTTAGCACCTTCTGCGAAGTTGCATCCCTGTCGCATGTAGCCGACATAGTCAGGGTTGTCGAGGGGGTCTTCCTCTTCCTCGTCTTCGTCCGGGTCTGCAAAGCCTTCTCTCTGTAAGGTTGCGTAGTCCTGGATTTGCTTGGAAACGATTTCGTCCGCGTCGGCCATCAGTTCCAACGGTTCGTGGACTGGTGGCTTCACGGTTTCCAAGTAAGCCTCGAGGTTCCCCACCAGTTGAGGAATGTAGGCATCCCCGAACTGGAGGTAGTTCGCCAGAGAGAACAGAAGCTGACGTGTCTCCATGTCGTCCTCGGCCGTGGCTTTCGCAGCGTTGTGAAGGTGTTTGAGAAACTTGTTCATTGTAGGGGTCCTTTGGTAGTAGTTAGTAGTGAGTAGTTAGTGAGCGATTAGTTGCAGGCCACTAGAATTCGGTCTGACCCCATCCGCGGATACGGAACGGGACCTCTATGACAGACAGGTATTCTCGCTTATCAAAAGGCGTGTTCTGTTCGCAGGTAGCTTGACTGACCGCCCCAACAGAATCCTCTGCGAGTACATAGCAGGGAGGTCTACTATGTGACTTGAAGTAAACTACAAACAGGTGATAGGTTTTGCCGTTCCCTTTCTGCCTGAGTTTACATCCATCAGTGATGATGTACGTGTCGATGTTGTCATGTCTTGCCTTCTCCAATCCATCAACATTGAAGCCTTGCTGCACGAGGTACTCCTTGACCATACAGTAAGTTGGACCACAATCAACGTACTTAAAGAACACACGCAATTCTTCCATGGACAGCTTGCCCACTTCGGCATCTCCTGCTGCCCGCCTCGCGCTTTCGTTCTTTTCGGGGTTCGGCCAGTAAGCCTGAGACAGACGCTTCGAAACTTGGTTAGCCAACCTTTCTTTCGGGGTAGACATAATCGCATCTCCTGTAGTGTAGGGTGTCAAAAAATCTGGTAGAAAATGCACGGCTACCTATGTAGGCAGCCGCAAAACGCAAAACGGTTTGCACCTTATATATAAGGTACAACCGCAAGCCCGACCGGCCGGAATCGAACCAGCCCAAACAGAAACCCCACGGTATACCGTGGGGCTTGTCTAGCCCACTAGTCGGGGTCCTTGCCGTTACTAGAGTGTATAACCTCCCACGGTCTCCGCATAGGTATTAGCTATGCTTCTCAGACTGGTGGTCCGCCAGTAACTTCCGGCTACCCTTACAGGTCAATTCCTGGCCTTACCCTTGGCCTTGTGTACCGTGGGGCGTCCCCTGTGACCCATCACGCTCTCAACGCTCATGGGGTGGGGGCCGAGCAGCCTTACCTTCTGGGGTGCTACCGAACATACCATACTTGATATGGGGTTGCCAATCAGCGGTATGGTAGGGGTTTTGGGTAGCATTTCTTACTCCTAGCAAGTGCCCCTATTATACGTATTAGTAAGGGGTAAAGCAACCCCAAAACAGCAATTTTCCCTAAGTGGTGTCTGTGCAAGGGGTTACGACAATAAAAAGGGGGCAGGGGGCGAGTTACGGCATAGGTGCAACCCCCTGCCCCTGGCTAACCTACACTCTGACTAGCCAACAGTACACTAGGCAGCTTCGGCACTTGGGTCTTCCAGGGTAAGGTTCCCCGTGGGCTCTTCAAATACCCCCTCGCTGCACTTTACCATCACCAGTGGACCAACAGCGGATTCCCACGGGTCAGTTGTCACCGTGGCAAAGTAAGGTTCACTACCCCCGCTGGGATCACTGACCCAGCAAGTGTCTCCAGGCCCCCACTCGTCACCCTGCATAGAACCTACTTGCTTACGGTATTGTGACTTGCGGGACGCCTTCTTTTTACGGAGGGCTTCCTTACGTTCTTCGATCTCCTCGAGGGTAGGGTCATCTTCGTCAATGTCTTCCTCATCCTGATCAAACAGGTCAATACCTCCTACCGTGGGGTAGTCTAGTAGCTTCTTGTGACCATATTCGTCAGTAACGTACTCCAATGACAGGTCCTTGCTTGCCACGGGCAGTTCAGAAGCGTAGGGAAGCCACGCTCGAACAAGAATAGCTAGCTTGACAGCCCTAGGAATGTTCCCTGCTTCAGGATCGTTGTAAATGCGTTTGAACACAGACCGGACGGGGGCAAGACTCGGCTTGTCTTGCGTTAGCTCTGTCCAAAAGCTACAAGCCTTATCCCACAACTCCCAGTCTAAAAACGACTCGTTGGGGCTGATGGCCTCCTGGTAATCACCAGGATCGGTAGCGGCACTACCCATCAGGTAGAATAGTCCAGCGGCATAGCCTCCCGTAATGAAGAACTTGACAGGGGTCTTGGCTCCCTGCTCCAACTCATAAATGACCTTACAGCATTCCAAAAGCTTGGGGTGACGCTCAATAAAGCTTAGACTCTCAGAATGTGTACGTCGGGGGGCATAAGCATCAAGAACTGCCCCCGTTCGTTCCCACAAAAGTCGGACAGCGTTTTCGCAGTACCGTGACACAGCTTTACGTCCACGCAATGGTATGTCTGCAAACATATCACTACGGCAAATCGCCTCCCAAAGCGAACGGGGCTTGGCGGTGTCCATAGTGTTAACGACCTTGTCCTTCTCGCTAACACCGAAAGCTACCAACTTCTCTAATGCTGGCATGTCCAATGTCCAAGAAGGCCACCGTGCTGGATGTTTCTCTACCTCCTGGCAAGCAAGCACCAAAGCAATCATCTGGTGTTGACCGTTCAGTACTTGCCCCGTATTGCCGATGATGACGGTTTCACCGTTATACTCCCAGTTACCCCGGAGTATCTCTTGTTTCAGAGTAAGAATAACTCCAGCGTTTAGTGGACGGTTGATGATGTCATTGTTGCAACGGATCTTTTTACCGTGGGCATCCTTGATTAGGTAGTCCTGGCCAAATTTGATTTTACCAGACTCCTCTTCCCACCCCAAAAGCTTTTTAGCTAGCTCTTGGGTAAACATACCGCAAGACTCTTCAGCAGCGTAAAGCTTCGCACTTTTCTTGGGGTAAACCACGGTACGTTCGTCGTCACGCAATGGTGAAATTGCTGCTACTCCTACCTTCTTTTTCCTACCCTTCTTCGTAGTCTTCTTCTTAGTAGTCTTCTTTGCACTTGTCTTCTTGGTGGTTTTCTTCTTGGTGGTTTTCTTCTTGGCACTTGACTTCTTCTTCCCTTTGACGGCTCCATTCGACTTTGCCATGACTCACTCTCCTGTGAATAAGGTGTAGTTGGAACGTGCCCCTGTATTGTGTGCTTACTTATAACAACTAAGGCCAAAAGAAGCAAGGCCAAACCGTTCTACAGTTTAGCCTTGTATTTATACTTACATAGTAAGTTTAGGGGCATAACTTGCCGTGGGCTATTATACCAGCCCACCAACTACGATGCAAGCGTTTTTTGCTCGGCAATTTTAGGGCGTTTTGCTGGCTGTTTTTACCTTATATATAGTGGTTTATACTATGTATAATGTATGCAGTAATTCGTTGACATAAAAAGAAAGGTTAAATGATGAAAGCCCCACCTCTAATCCGTTATCCTTGGGACAAGTGGTTCCACAAGAAGTCTTTCAAGCTCGTAAGAGGGGAAGACTACTTCTGCCAACCGCACAGCATGGCCGTCCAAGTACGGGGAGCGGCCAGTAAGCGAGGTCTCTCCGTACACGTCAGCATTAACGAAAAAGTGATCACCGTGGTTAGGAGGGATTAACGTGCCAAAAATCCCAGCTAAAAGGGTCTTTATTGGGGTAGACCCTGGTCAAGCCGGAGGCATAGCTGCTCTAGTAAGGGACCGTTCCCCTACTCTATTGCTGATGCCCGACACGCCTAAGGATATTCTTGAAGCGTTATCCTCTCTAATCCCTCTCCGCAATCCGTTATCTCTCACAACTAGTATTAGGGCTGCTATTGAAGACGTTCACTCTATGCCTAAACAGGGGGTCGCTAGTTCATTCAAGTTCGGTGTAAATAAGGGTCTACTAATCATGGCCCTTACCGCTTGCAAAATACCGTTCATCGCGGTGAGTCCTCAGAGATGGCAGCGAGCCCTTTCTATACGCCCCCGTGGTAGGAAGAACAATGAGTCCAAAAACAGTTTCAAAAAACGGTTACGGCAGAAGGCTCAAGAACTCTACCCACAGGCAAAGATCTCCCTGAAAACAGCTGATGCTCTACTCATAGCCCATTACCTCAAATACCACGCGAGATTCTAATGACACCATTCCAAAAACACTACCGACAGTGGAAGAACTGTGACCGATGCCTTCTCCACACACAACGAACTCATGTAGTTATTGCTTCAGGGAATGTACCCTGTGAAATAGCTTTCATAGGGGAAGCCCCTGGTGCTTGTGAGGACGTCTTAGCCGAACCGTTCGTGGGTCCAGCGGGACACCTTCTGGACCGTATCATCAAAGAGAGCGTGCCGTTGGAAGCCACCATCGGCAAAGGCAACCTAGTAGGGTGTTTTCCCAGTGAAGTCAAGGGTGATCCTGATCGCAGCAATGAACCCCCAAAAGAAGCGATCAAAGCCTGTCGTCCACGGTTGGAAGAATTGCTAGAATTGTTTAGCCCTCGTGTGTTAGTAGCAGTTGGTGAACTAGCTGCGAAGAATCTAAAGTGGTACGACGGTGCAGAGCATAAAGTGAAGATCATTCACCCTGCTGCCATACTACGGGCAGACGTCAGTCAACAGGGCTTGTTGATAAAGCGGTCGATCGTGACAATTTCTAATTGTTTCTTACCGTTTTAGACCGTGAGTAGCTTCTAAAAAACGCCCCTTTACATGCTGTATAATAGGGGCTCCAACTACAACCCAACTACAGGAGCAAGTCATGCCGAAAATCCCTACCCCCTCTTCCGTCTGGAAAGGCCCAGAACACGACGGTATCACCCAGTCCAAACTGAACCTTTTCCTGTTCTGCCGTGAACGCTTCCGCCTTAGGATGGTGGAGGGCCTCCAAAGTGCCGACGTATTCAAACGCCGGCTGGAGTACGGTAATATGTTCCACCTTTGTGAGGAGACCCTACGTACTAAAGATCAGGGTTCCTTAAAGAAGGGGTGTTGGCTTACGGCTCTTACAAGCTATGCCAAGAAGCTATGTAAGCGATATCCACTGGAACAGACAGCCGTCGACAAGTGGTACAACGTCTGCAAAGTTCAATTCCCTATCTACGTCCGCTACTGGAAAAAGAACCAAGTCAAGGGTCTGAAGCCCATCAGCCGCGAGGAACAGTTCAGCGTCCTCTACACTCTTCCTTCAGGAAGAAAAGTGCGGCTGAGGGGAAAGGTTGACGGTGAAGATGCCATTGGAAAAGAGCATTACCTTGTAGAACACAAGACCAAAGGAGAAGTGGATGATGGGCTGATAAGACAACAGCTCCAGTTCGATCTGCAAACAATGTTCTACCTTTGTGCGATGGAGCTCTTGGGTCGCAAACTCAACGGGGTTCGCTACAACATCATTCGTCGGCCGCTCAGTGGTGGTAAGGGTAGTATCAGGCCCTTAAAGAATGTTAACGCTGGTAAGAAGGGGCCAGATGGGAAGAAGCTACCCCCACGGCCAGAGTCTGACAAAGAATACTACGCTCGTTTAGGTGGAATTATCGCTGAAGAGCCTGACCACTACTTCATGCGATTTCCGGTTGAGGTAACTCCTGCTGATGTGGAGCGATTTAAGCGGGAGTTCCTCAACCCTATTCTCGAGCAACTGTGTGACTGGTGGGAATGGATACGCATTGTTGAGAACCCAGATTGCTATTTTCAATCAATTAGTGGCATTCATTGGCGGACGCCTTACGGTATTTGGAACCCCATCGCTAAGCGAGGGTTCACAGACCTAGATGAGTACCTTGCCAGTGGTAGTATGACTGGTCTTACCAAAACAGATAAGGTCTTCAAAGAATTGGAGGAAGACAATGCCGAAAGTGACTAAACTCAAACCACGGTCCAAACGTGTCTCTAAGAAAAGTCTGAAGGGGATCGCTGGTAGGATCAGGTCTGTTAGCGATACGTTCGGGGGCATCAAGTTGTTGCTCTACGGTCAAAGCAAGACCGGGAAAACCCGACTGGCTTGTACCTTTCCAAAGCCCCTGCTCCTTATAGGGGTCGCCGGTTACGGTATAGAAAGGGGAACCAAGAGTGTCTCCAACGTGAAAGGGGTAGACTTTGTCGGCCTAGAACGTACGGAGGAACTGGAAACCCTTATCAAGCTAGACTACGCTTCCTTTGTCTTAGACACGGCTGGAGGCTTGCAAGAACGGGTGGTCAACGAGTACACCCAACACGAAGCCACCGTGCGAAAGGATTGGCGACATGTCAGTAAGTCTGACTGGGGGCCAATCAACAGTAAGACGATGGAGGTACTCCAACTCCTGCTGAACTTGGCAGACTCTGAGAAGAAGTCCATCATAATAATCGCCCACGAACGGGCGTTCAATACGGATAGCGAAAGCGACTTGCTGATCCCCCATGTGGGAGCAGCGTTGACTCCTGGTGTTGCTTCATGGCTCGACGGAGCGTCTGACTATATCGGTCAGTGTTACAAAAGGGAAGAAACCAGGAAGGAAACAATCACCGTGGGGGATGAGGAAGTCGTTCAACACGTTCCCACCGGCAAGATTCAGTATTGCTTGAGGGTGGGTGAAGATCCGGTTTACAAAACAGGTTTTCGCGTCCCTGTTGGAACCGTGCTGCCTGACGCGATTGTGAATCCTACGTTTTCCAAATTGAAAGAGTTGATGAAAGGAGCGTGACAATGCCGTCTACCAAGACCAAAAGCAAGTTCGCAGCGAGCATGGGAAAGGAAGGAGCTCAAGCGGTTGCAAAGCACCGTGGAGATGCCACGAACTACGGTAACGTGGATCTTCCTGCCGGGATCGAGGGGGGCGTAGCCCAACTCATCGACTGCCGCCTTTCCCAGATCAAACCTGGGAAGAAGAACGCTGGAATGTGGTTCTTCATCGCAGCGGGTTCGGTCATTTCCCCAGAGCAGTACAACGGTATTCCAACCAAAGGCCTCCGCACTCAGATCATGGAAGTGATTGGTAATACCCCCACTCGGTCCAGAAAGACCGTCGATGAGCACATCGAGTGGGTGCTCAACGAAGTACGTAAGTTCGGGGTGGACACCAAGAAGATCACGATCAACGAGTTGGAGACCGTGCTTGCAGCCCTCAAAAAGAAGAAGCCGAAGTTCCGGTTTCGCACTTGGAAGGGGCAGAAGCAAACGGAAGGCCCTTACGCTGGTATGGAGCCTATGACCCAGCATTCCTGGAATGGGCTCTACACTGGCGAAACCGAAGCCCCTGCTCCCCCTGTTCAAGACGATTCAGGGCCTGAAGAGCCTGAAGAGCCTGACGTTGAAGACGTTGAGGAAGAGGAAGGTGAAGAAGTAAACTTCCTCGAGCTAGGTGAACAGGCAGACGCTGGTGACGAGGACGCACTCACCGCTCTTGTCGACGCCGCTAAGGAAGCGGGCATCGATCCTGAAGACGACGAGTACGATACTTGGATGAAACTGGCCGAAGCCCTTGACGGTGCTGAAGGGGAGGAAGAGGAGGGGGAAGAAGAGGAAGAGGAAGAGGAAGAGGAAGAGGAAGAAGAGTTCGAGCCGCCTCAAAAGGAAGAGGTCTTCCTCTACAAGCCCCCTCGAAAAAAGAAGGCCATCGAGGTCGAGGTTCTTGCCGTCAACAGTAAGAAGAAAACTGTTACGGTCAAGAACAGTGAGACCGGCAAGAAGTTGAAGGGTGTGATCCCTTGGGATAAGCTCCAGGAAATCACGGTCGACGACGACGAGTAACACGCCGACGGTAGCAGGGGAGGGGATAAAAGTCTGCCCCTTGGCTTCCCCTCTTCCTGCTACTACTGGTCCTGTGTGGTAGCAACCGAAAGGGTTGTGATAGGGCAATCGCAGGTTCGAGTCCTGCCAGGACCATTCACAAGAAGCCCTGTAGTTGGTACCGTCACTGCTAGGGCAGGTAGACTATCCGCTACCCTAGTCCCTGCTCTAGCACACGGTACAGGAAGGAAGCCACTATGCCGAAAATTCCTGCTAGACTAAAGAAACGCAAGAAACACAAGAAAGCTAAGAAGCGTGAGTGCATCGCTTGTCAAGGGACGGGAGTTAGTAGCAAGGGGCGTAGGTGTGTTCCTTGTCTAGGGACGGGGTGGGTAAAGTGAGTGACTTTACTGACTACGTTCAGAAGTCGTTGAAGGAGACACGGGCTAGGAGGCCTCGACAAAAGAAGATAGTTACTCGGCCCGAACTACTCTTACACCCAAACATCCCTGCCCCTCTCCATGGTCTAGCACCTAGAACCATTATGGGCAGCAAGTGGTGGGAGGCTACTAGAGAAGCAGCCTACCGTAAGGCTCACTACTGTTGTTTGGCTTGCGGTGTCCACAAAAGCAAAGCTAAGTTCCGTCAATGGTTGGAAGCCCACGAAACCTACCAGATCGACTGGCATAAAGGTCGTTCTGAGTACATAGAAACCGTGGCCCTTTGCCATTGTTGTCATAACTACATTCACAGTGGACGGTTGGAAGCTTTGCTCGAGGAAGGGCGGATTTCCCACGCGAAGTTCGCAGCAATCCATAGGCACGGTGACGAGATTCTTGCAAAGGCTGGACTAGCAAAGAAGGTGACTCTTGTTTCCAACGAGGCTCCTTGGGGGAAGTGGAGACTAGTGTTCAACGGTAAGCTTTACAAGCCAAAGTACAAGACCAAGAAGGCTTGGGAAAGGGCTTATGGGAATGATTAGCTTAGACACGGAGACTACCGGACTTGACTTGAGGCACGGTGCGAAGCCTTACCTTGTAACTACTTGCAACGAAGACATGGAGAACATCTACTGGGAGTGGGACGTTGACCCTTACACTCGAGAACCCAAGATCCCACGGAGGGACTTGAACCACGTTAAGCGGTTAATCAAAAAGGCCGACCTCCTGGTCTTGCAGAACCCTAAATTCGATGTCTGTGCCCTTGCTCAGATTGGCATCAATGACTGGCCGTGGCACAAGACACGGGATACACTCATGGCGGGTCACTTGCTTGCCAGCAATCAGCCACATGATCTGGCTACGATGGCCTTGATCTACGCAGACATAAACATCCAACCGTTGGAAGACACTATGAAGGGGGCTGTTGACGCGGCACGTTCCTACATACGTAGAGAGTTCAAAAAGCGACCGTGGCGACTAGCCCAAAGCGGCTTGCCAGAAATGCCGAGTGTGAAGGGGAGTAACAAGAAGCGAAAGGCTCGAGGGGGTGAAGAGTGTGGACCGTGGAAGCACGATGCTTGGGTGCCTAGAACACTCGCTTCGCAGTTGGACTACCCTAAGGATCATAGTTGGTGGGGAGTCACCAGTGACTACGCTAACGGTGACAGTTCAAGTACCCTATTAGTCTATCTAAAGCAAGAGAAGCTTTTGAAGGAGAGGGGCTTGTGGAAAATCTACCTCGAAAGCCTCAAGCTCTTGCCTGTCATCTACGCTATGGAATCTCACGGTGTAACTCTAAACGTTGACCGTTGCGTAGAACTGATTGGCATCTACGAGAAGGACACTCAACGGCGGAAACGCATCTGTCTCCGGGCTGCTGGCGGTCAGCTCAAGGACCTACCGAAGGGCAGTAGGAGCAAGGCACTGACGAACGTTTTGCTGGGAACCCCCTGCGAGGACTGTAACGGTGAAGGGTACTTGTGGAACGAGACGGGTGGAGGCAAGAAGTCTTGTACTACTTGTTTTGGTAAGGGTCGCCACGGTGGATTTGGACTTGTAAGCAATAAGACGACTCCAAAGGGGGCTCCCTGCTTGGACAAGGAAGTGTTGGAACACTGGTCTACTACTCTCAATCCACGGTCAAAAGCCTGTTTGTTTGTCCGTAACCTCAGGGAGTATCGCAAGCGGGCGACGGCCCTTAGCTACTTGCGGAGCTACGAAAAGTTCTGCCTCCCAACCGAAGCCGGAGAGTCGTGGCAGGTACTCCACCCCTCCCTGAATCCCACGGGTACTAGTACCCTTCGCTGTAGTAGCAACAATCCAAATGAACAGAACATTAGTAAGAAAGAAGGGTTCAACCTCCGCTACGTGTTTGGCCCTCTTCCTGGCCGTGAGTGGTGGAGCCTAGATGCTAAGAATATCGAGCTGAGAATACCTGCCTACGAGTGTGGAGAGCCGGAAGTTATAGAGTTGTTTGAGCATCCAAACATCCCGCCCTACTATGGTAGTGCCCACCTCCTAAACTTCAGCACCATCTACCCAGAAATCTGGGAGAAGGAGTTGGACGCTGTAGGGTTTGAAAAAGTGGGACCACACTGTAAGAAAAAGTATGAGTCGACGTGGTATCAGTGGTGCAAGAACTTCGACTTTGCCGTGCAGTATGGGGCGGTCCTAAAAGTAGATTCTGTCGGTACGGCTGACCGAGCGGCTCACAAGGAAGGGGCTCACGCTCTTGTCAAGGCACGGTTCGGCAAGCTGGATAGCCACAATCAGGCTTGCATAGACTTTGCCAAGAAGCACGGGTATATTGAGACTATACCTGATAAGAACGTAGATAAGGAGCGGGGGTATCCCCTGCTTTGCACAAGGAATCGGTGGGGAGGGGTAAAGCCTACGATCCCCCTCAACTACCGTACTCAGGGAACGGCAATGTGGTGGATGAGGAAAGGTATGGTTCGATGTCACGCCTACTTGCAAACCTTGCCAGACCATCACATGGTGATGCAGGTCCACGACGAACTCGTGTTCGACATGCCCAAACGAAGACTCCGTGGTCGGAAGCCCTGGGAAGGCAACCGTACGATCGCTGCCGAACTGAAACGTCTTATGGAATTGGGTGGTGAAGACATTGGACTTCCAACACCCGTCAGCGTAACATACCACGAACACAACTGGAGTGAAGGGCTAGTCCTCTCAATATAAGGAGACTTACTATGGAATTCACTAAGACCTGTATCACCTGTTTGTACTGTCAGAAACACCCACGGGAAGTTGGACAGGGCTTCTGTCAAAGGTTCCCTCCAACAGTCTCTGCAGTAACCGTCCCTGGTCCCACAAGGAACAGTCTACAGATCCAAACGATTACGTCATACCCAAAAGTAACTCTAAAAGAGCATACCTGTGCTGAATACGTGCGAAAGGAGCCTACTAATGGAGGTTGAAAAGGTGCGGGAGCATAAGAAGCCATTCACAAGGTTCTGGTATTGGATCAAAGAACGGCATAAGATTTACCTCAAGAAGCAAGCAGCAATGCCGAAGCCCTGGACCGACGACGAGATCTTACAGAACTACTTCTTCACAAATCCTTACCGTGAACTAGACAAGACTACGCAATGGCTTCGCCGGCACGTTAGGGAACCCTTTGCAGATGATCCAGCGATTTTCGTGGCCACGGTGATTTTCCGCTGGTTCAATCGTATTTCTACAGGGCACTTGTTGAGGTATGGTCGTCCCATAAACCACGGGTGTTCCGGGAGCCCTTGGAAGGTTAAGAAAGAGTATTGCTACCTCTACACTTGGAACGAGAAGGATGTTGTTACCGTGCTGGAAAAGGCACGGAAACATGGACCAGTGTTTACGGGGGCGTATATGATCAAAGCTGGTAACGGTCCTAAAGGTTGTAAGATCGCGAGCGTCTGTAAGGCAATCAGTTCTGTGTGGGAGGACCGTGAAGAACTGGTCGATCTCTGCCTCGAGTCTTCCAGCCTTGAAAAAGTATGGCAACGGTTGCTCAAGTTCGACTACCTTGGGAAGTTCATGGCTTATGAAATAGTGTGTGACCTTCGCTACACCTATCTTCTCAGGGATGCCGTGGATGTGCTTACGTGGGCCAATCCTGGTCCTGGAGCGAAGCGGGGACTTGCCAGAATGGAGGGGCGTATTCCAATTAGTCCAACGGGGCGTACGAGGCGGTTTGTGAAGGTAGACCATCCTATTGAGAAGATGCGTGGACTGCTTGCCAGGGTTTCTGGTAAGCTAGCTCTTTTAGATATGCCCCCCTTCGAGCTCCGTGAGATAGAGCACTCTCTGTGTGAGTGGGACAAGTACGAACGGGCTCTGTGGGGCAAGGGTGGCAAAATGAAAAGGAGGTATGATGGCTCTGCCTAGCTTTATAGAATTGTTGGAGTGGTGGGGTGATCTTACCGACGGGGACCGTAGGAACTTTATTACACTCATCGAGTTGGAAAACCTCAATATTATCGACAGGATACCAGACAATAAATATAGGGAGATGGCATTGACTGCCTACATTATCAATTCCAGTACGAAACCACTCTCTGAGTATGAGTTGGAGGAGGAAATATGATGTGTGCTGAAGGTTGTATTATTAAGCAGAACCAGACCTTCAACCAGGATGAGGCTAATCACCTAGTTGATTGTCTCCACTGTTCAGCGGTACTAGAACGGCTGGAACTGGCGGCTAACAGGAATGGTGGAGACACTGGATTCCTTGCAGCCGTGATCCGTGCCCTATTGTTAGAAAGGATGTGCGATGATTTTTGACATACGTGGAACACATGGTAGCGGTAAGAGTTGGATCGTGCATCAGTTGTTGAAAAAGTTCGACTTTGAACCAGTTGAACAACTCGGTATCCACCTTGGCTACTACAGTCAGCAACTAGACACTGGGATTCTCGGCAAGTATCGTAACATCTGCGGGGGTTGCGACGGTATTAAGAGTGCCGACGAAGTGTGCCGGAGGGTGCGATTGTTCAAGGAGAAGTACCACCACACCATCCTTGAGGGTATTCTTGTCTCCCACACGTTCAAGCGGTACCACGAGTTAGCCGAAGAGCTAGGGGACTACACGTTTCTATTCCTAGACACGCCTGAGGAAGTGTGTATCGCCCGTGTGAGGAAACGACGGTTCCACGCTGGTAGGACCAAACCATTCAACCCCTTTCATCTCAAGAATGACTACAGGCAGATTTGGACAAACGTCAGGGTTAAGATGGGAGAAGCTGGTCATAATATAGTCGTCTTGAATCACCGCGACCCTATGCCACAAGTCTTGGAGCTCCTCAATGCCTAAACTTATTCCCAATCAAAAACTCCTTGCAGATTTAGCGAATATGACCCACAAAGCGATGGAGACGGGGGACTTTGACCCTATGTATCCTATGCTGGATTGGTTATGTAAAGACATGGAAAAGGAAGACTCGATCTGGTATGCGATGTGTTATGTGGGTCATTACAATATCGCAAGTGGGGTGTGGTGCTTTCATGATCATCCCAAACAAGTGCGAAAGCTGAAGCGGAAGTATCCGTTGCGATTCCAGCGTAGGAACTTAAATCCCGGCAACGAGTATGAACGGCATTGGGAATCGCTTTGGTCTCTGAAGAAAAAGTACGGTAGTCTCACTAAATGGATTGAACGGGGTATGACTGGGGACGGTAGGCATGACTTCTACTGGATTGATCAAGTAGTTCGTGAAGTTCGCGGCAATAACCGATGGGCTGGGATGAAACTGGGAGAAGTGCTGAAGTACACGACTTGGAGTCATGTTACCCCGTGTGATATGTGCCACCGTGCTAGTGCTAGTCCACGAAAAGGGCTCGGCCTATTCTTCAAGGACCCTGGTGGCAATTCGGATAAAGTAATTGCACAACTTGACAGATGGGGCGAGATTGTAACAAGGTCAGTCGCTAATAAGATAGGAAATACACGGTGGCCACTCGGTATCGCTGAGATGGAAAGTTGTTTGTGTGATTTCAAAGGAATGTATAACGGTAAGTTCTACAGTGGAAACTGTGCCGACGTTGTACTCGCCACACTCACCAGTTCAAAGGCTCCTAACAAGCTATTAGAGCCGGTCTATGCTTCTCGAGCAGAGATATTCGATCATCGCGTGCTAGGTGAGTTTAGTGGCTGGAATGGTGTGGATAAACGTAGAAAGATCCTATACAAGAAATATGGAGCAATACCATGGAGATGGGAAACCTTGGAGAGTTTAGACCTGGAAACTTCTCGGTCGGAAATAGGGTAGTTTCAGTGACCGAAGTGTTTAGGTCTGTCAGCAAATGTTGGCAGGGACCTAGCATACAACCGCCGAAGGTGTTCGGCTCCGTGTTCGTAACACAATCGGTACGAACCCGCTGCTCATTCGAACGAGCAGCGATCGATCTGGGTATGGGTGTAATTACGGTCACTGAGCGTCGCGATAATGAACCGTTGCGGGACTTTGGCTTCGCAGTAGCCCAATCCTGTGATCTGTGTGTTGTTAGGTTATGGGGCAACGATTTTGAGGAGTTTGTGTCTGACATAGACATCCCAGTTATTGATGGTGGGCAGGGTACTAAGAGTCATCCAACGCAAGCCCTTGTCGACCTATACACACTAGTCGATAATGGCATTTTGCCTCCTGCTAGAATCGGTCTATTCGGTCCCCCTGAAAACCGAACGATGCACAGCTTCCGTCAGCTAGCTAGTCAGTCAGGGTACCGTTGCTTTGAGTTTATGGATCAAGACCTTTTTAGTTGTAGGAAGGAGTACGACGTTATTTATGGAGTAACTTTTGGTAACTGGTACGGGGTGGAACGTTCTATCCCTAAAGGACTTACAGCAAAAATCATGCACCCATTCCCTCGAGGGAAGGTGGTTCCATCCACCTACGATTTTACGGATCAAGACCTTTACCATCAGCAAATGAAAAACGCGATTAGAGTTAGGAGGGCTTTATGTGCGGTATTGTTGGATTCAATGTAGGAAAGGCTGGGAAAGTCAGCTCCTTACTCAAAATGTTAGATGCAGTCAAGCACCGTGGCCCTGATCAGGGTGGTTATCTAGTGTTTGGAGACACTTATCTTGGACACGCACGGTTGAAAGTTCGCGGCGGTGATAACCTGACTCAACCGTTCCTTTCAAACCATCACTACTTAGATAGTTCTACACGGTGGGCATATTCCGTAAACGGTGAGCTCTATAATGAGAGAGCGTGGAGGGATACTGATTGCGAACTTGTAGCTCAGTATGATGCTAGACAGTTAATCGGTGAGTTTGCCTATGCTGCTTGTAATTGTGCTTCAGATGAAACGGTACTATGCCGTGATCGATTCGGTATAAATCCAATGTACTATTACTGGAAACCGGGGATGTATGTGTTTGCTAGTGAGATTGGAGCTATCAAAGCTTCTAACCTCGTTCCCTGGTCAGTTGATCCTAGAGCTCCTTGCCGTCAGTTCGTAAATATGATAGTCCCTAATCTTACAGACATCAAGGGTATTAAGGCGGTACCACCCGGATGCATAGTCACTCTAACAAGGGATAGGCCCCCAGTTGTTACGGAGTATTGGGACGTTCCTGTTGGTGAGGGGTGGCTTAGTGCTGAAGAAGCTGTGGATTCTGTTGTAGAGCAACTTACTACTGCCGTGAAGAACCGGACTAAAGATACAAAAGTTTTGGCCTATGTTAGCAGCGGTATGGATGGACAAATCATACGTAAACTAGGCAACCTTCCAAGTATTACATGCGACTTTGGTGATGGGGACAACTACAGGGAAGCAACCCACACGATAACCGACTTATCCTACCGAGACGCGGAAGGGTACCATTCCTTAGAGGACTTGATGAGGGAATGTGCCCTTCGATCGGATCGAACTATCTACAATCCAATCGGGGTCGCGAAGTGGAAGTTGTCTCAACAGGCTCGAGAATTAGGGTACCGTGTGATAGTTAGTGGGCAAGGTGCTGATGAATTATTCTGCGGATACCAGTTTCTGCAAGAAAAACCGTGGGCTAGTTTATCCTCCAATAACAAAACGATCAGTCACCCTGCTTTTGAAGATTGCTTCGGTTTTACGCCTCAGATGTTTCATCCTTGGATACAACTGTGGGAAGCCAGCATATTTCATTCGGAGTATGATCCGTTCGCTGAAGTTGCCGAACTACTTGCTCCTAAGGTAAAGTCCCTTGATCGTATTACTCTTCAACAATACGTTTGGATCAAAACTCACTTCGAGTCCCAGATTTTGACTTGGGGTGGAGACCGTCCAGAAATGACTAACAGTATAGAAGGGAGAGTACCGTTCCTTGACTTGGTGGATATAGCGTTTAGTATTAGAGCAGAAGAGCGGTTGAATAAGAAGGTGCTTCGACTGGCTTTTGATCAACACACACCAAAACGATCGTTCATGTTCCCATACTACAATATGGTTGAGCCGTATAAGTGTCCGTTACTACGTGAATCAGTCCACGGAGCCCTTGCTAATGTGGCTTACTGGCAATGGATCACTTGGAAAGCAATGTTTGGGGGGCAATAGTATGCGCATAAAAAAAGCCCCCGGCAATGCCAGGGGCTCAGGGCTGCGATGGCTACTACAGCTTCTTGGCCACCTTACGACCAGTGGAGGTCACCTTGAAATACTTTGCTCGGCTCCCCTCGTAGGTAGCTTCCTCTGCGTACCCCAACTCAATCAGCTTGGGGTAGCCAGTCGTGGTTCTGCCTACGGCCGCTTGCAGGTCTGCCCTTGTCAAGCCGTCCCCCTTCACGGGCTCCCCTGCCAGAACTTTGAGGGTCTCTGCTTGTCCTTGGGTCAGGCCAGCATCTTTGGCAGGGTTCTTGTCGGTGGCCTTGCCCTTGCCCTTGGCCTTGCCCTTGGTGGCTTTGGTGGCCTTGCTCTTGGCGGTAGCTTTCTTCTTCGCAGGTACTTTCGGCATGATAATGCTCCTGTGTGTGAGAGTGTGAAATATGGCCGCCCGTGGCGGGTGGCTACTATGTATAATGTATACAATGGTCGGGGGTTTTGCAACCCCAAAATAGCAAATTTAGCAAAATAGTCGTAAGTTGTTTCTACATAAAGGGTTACGACATGATAAAAAAGCCTATCAAAGGCGTATTGCTGGACCTCGACGAGGTACTAGCCGACTTTGCTGGTGGTGCTTGTAGGGTACACGGTAAGCGGTTGGAAAACCTGGAACCGGGCGAGCCGCGAGACTTGCAGGTAAAGCTGGGACTGAGAAGCAAAGAGGCGTTCTGGAAACCAATCAATTCCCGGGGGATAAGCTTTTGGGAGTACTTGGAACCGCTACCTTGGATAGAAGAACTCCTCATAATAGCCAGGGCCCTCAGTGAAGAACCCATCAGAATTATCACTACACCACCGTCAGGTCCAGGTGCTCATCTGGCAATTCTAGGAAAGCACAGATGGCTAGTTAAGATCCTTGGATGGACTGACAGGAACCGATACATATTCACGCGGGATAAAAAGATCTACTCCTTGCCTGGATACGTTCTTATAGATGACAGCCGAAAGAACGTAGTGCGGTTCAGTGAAGGGAGAGGTCTCGGAATCTTGTTCCCTGCCTACTTCAACCAGTATTACGAAGAGCGGAACAATCCTTTGCCTCGAGTTACAAATGCCCTATTACAAATTGGAGAACACAATGCACTTCACTTTCCGTAACGTCAACGAAGCGTTCCCTAAGCTGGTTTCTTTCATGTGTGACCCTTCCTCCGTGGGAAGCCCCCCTAGTGCGGTTCGTAAGGAGGATAGTCGCAACGGTCCTGTCTTGCGTGTAGCAGAACCTGTGACTGTGACCTATACCAATCCACGGGAAAGAGTACTGTTCAACTACGGTAGGGATTGCAACCCCTTCTTCCACCTGTTCGAAGCACTATGGATGCTGGCAGGTCGCAACGATGTGAAGCCCCTGGTTTACTACAACCCGCGGATGGCGGAGTATAGTGATGACGGGCAAATATTCCATGGGGCTTACGGTCATCGTTGGCGGAATCAGACAATCTCCGTGTGGAATTCTAATAGTCCTAGGACAGAGTCCTGCCCCCATTGTGGGATGTCGGAAGAACCGTTTGACCAGATAGAGGCAATTATTGCCCATCTGAATAGTGATCCTAACTCTCGCCGCGAAGTACTCCAGGTATGGGAGTATCAGGCAGACTTGTGGGCACGTCCAAAAGGGGCGAAGGATCTACCGTGCAATACTCAAGCATACTTCTCCTTACGGGAGTTGCCTGATAGAGGGCCTATTGCAGAAGATGGGTCTTTCCAATCCCACGTTGTGAAACACGCCTTGGATATGACCGTGTGCAATCGTTCCAACGATCTTGTCTGGGGTATGCTCGGTGCGAACGTAGTGCATTGGAGTATGCTCCAGGAGTACCTAGCAAATTGTCTAGCAAATTGTCTTGAAGTAGAGGTTGGTCACTACCATCAGTTCACAAACAATCTACACGTTTACACAGAACGGTTCACTCCTGAAAAGTGGTTTCCGTTGACCCACCCGAAGACGATGCACGACCCTGTTGAGTTAGACTACGGTCCACCATCAGGGGCTCAGGCGATCAACCAGATACTAGGGAAGTTTGACGGGACGAAGGCCCCTTACGAGATTCTCCCGTACCGCTTGTCCCTGGTTCACGATAAAGCCACGTTCGACGAGGAGGTAAATATCTTCATCGACTATATTGATGATTACCGGTTGAACGGGGCAGACGGTTTTTACCAGGAGCCGTTCTTGCGGGATGTTGCTCAACCGATGATGGCAGCCTTCCGGGCACACAAGAATCGACGGTATCGTGGGGACAATAATGCTTTCACACTGATAGAACGTGTTCACGCTGACGATTGGAGAGCCGTCGGTAAACAGTGGCTTCGCCGACGGTGTGAAGCTTGGGATAAGAAGGGAGAGAAGTGATGGCCGTCTACAGACGCATTGATAACTGCAAGTCTCGTGCAGAGGCTATTGAACGGTCTGGGTTTTACATAGGCCAACTAGCTAAGGTCGTAGACCTGATGGTAACTGGTAACACTGACGGGGTGTGGACTGTTCACCCCATAATGGAGTTCATACAAACGGAGGATGTCAATGGGAAGATTTATTCCACTGTCGAAGCCCGCAGAAGAGGCCCATGTTCCCTCACCGGTCCTGACGAAGACTGATTTTGTACGTAGGTATGAGGCGGGAGAGTTCGGCAATCACGCCCCGACTTGGGGCACCCTGCAAGAATGGTTAGACCGGGATTGGGGAACCCCCGATCAGCTTTACCATATCCGCAACCGTGTCAAGGGTGGACTTACGTGGTACGATGTTCCTATCCGTAGAGTAGTATCTGCTTGGAGTAAGGCCAGCAAGATCTACGGAGCTTACAACCTCTATATCAGTGCAATGGCTCCCACAGAGAAGACCTTGTTCCAGGGTGAAGTTCAAAGAGGTCTGCACGGATTAGACCTTTACTACAGTACGGTCGTTGCGACGATGCGTGAAGCACTCTCTAAACAAGCCCACTCCTGCTACGGTATAATAGCACTAACTCTACTGAGACGGTTCCTCTGCCCAAACAGTTTGGATTGGTTGATGTGCTTGTTGGAGACCTATCCGGATCACGTCGTCGAGTTTTCTACCTATTCTTGTCAGTGGGGTACGCTCCCCGGATTCAACACGGTCTTTTGGGAAGTTAGGAAATACTAGGATAAGGAGTTAGTGGTGAGTGAAGAAGATATTGGGGATATTGTTCCTGGCACGATTCTCTATACCTTAGATGTTGACCCCCTAGAGCCTGATGTAGTAGCAAGAGACTTAACACTGGCTGACTTTAGTCGTTGGGTAGTGGTAGAATTCAGTTACGGTGGTCTTGGAGTAGCTTCTTTAATGGTTGATTCTGATGGGGCAATCTCAGTCCGGAATGACTATACTCCTGGGGAACGTTGTCACTATTTTGAGACTCTTCGAGAAGCTTTAGTTGAGGAATTGGAGTTCCATAGGAGGATCCGCGACAGCTACGCTAAATCAGTAGTTTGGCTTGAACAACAACTAAAGCTGATGGACCAACGAAAGGAATCTGATGCCCCAGATAAACAAGACACCTAAATCACTCCAGCCTTACGAGTTCCACGGTGTGGACTTAATGTGGGATGAGTCGACAGAAAACGCTCCGGCCCTTTGCCCCTTCTGTGGCAACGACAACAGGAAGTTTTCTGTGGAAGTAGCGACCGGTCAGTTCCATTGTTGGACTTGTGGGGCTGGAGGAAACGCAACCACCTTCCTAAGGAAGCTATGGGACGAGTACGATCGTGAGACGGTGGACTATACCCCACTCGCACGGGAGAGGGGTCTGCTCTACCCAGATACTTTGATGTTGTGGCAGGTCGTATATTCTTGGCGGTTGGAAAGCTGGCTGATTCCAGGCTACGGTATCAACGGTAAGATGTCTCAGCTCTACAAGTACAGTAACCGCCTCTATCCAACTCCCACACTTGGACACAAGCTTCACGGTATGAACTTGTATAATCCCAACCATGACTACGTTTTCTTGTGCGAAGGGCCGTGGGACGGTATGTCTCTGTGGGAAGTTCTGCGGTACGCTGAGGGGGATCTTGAAGAGGTCAACGTAACCGCTAACAAGCAGAACAACCTGTTGGAAACCTGTAGTGTACTAGCTGTCCCAGGGGCGATGGTGTTCTTCGAACAGTGGTGCTCCCTATTCTCTGGGAAGAACGTGTATCTAGTTTACGATAATGACCACCCTCGTAAACACCCTAGGACCGGGAAAACGTTGCCCCCTGCTGGCCTAGTAGGAATGAAAAGGACCGCTGAGATACTGAGTGGAGCAAAGGAACCACCGGCAGAAATCCACTACCTATGCTGGGGAGAAGGCGGATTTATGTCTGACCTGCCGAACGGTTATGACATTAGAGATACTCTATCCACTTGGAGGAAGTAACACATGCCGAAACTGACGAATAGTCTCGAGAAACGCATAGAGGCTTTGAACTTCTTGTTCAGCTTACTAAAACCCGTTCCCAAGGAGTGGCTGTCGGGGGAAAATTCTGGCGAAAAATCCAAGGCAAAGGGTATGCAACCCCTTCCGTGTAACAATTATAGGGAGCTCTGTGCAGCCTGGAAGGGGGCTCTAAAGTGGACTGACGGCTTGGACCGTGCATTATGCGTGATGCTCGCTGCAATCGCCAGCGTGGAGACTCTGGGTGAGCAGCTATGGGTGAAGATCATTGGACCTGCATCGTGTGGCAAAAGCACCCTCTGTGAAGCGGTAAGTGTGAACCGTAGATACGTCCTAGCTAAAAGCACTATTCGAGGGTTTCATAGCGGTTATCAGACCGACGATAAAGCTGAAGAGGATCACAGTCTTGTGGCCCTATTGTCCGGAAAAGCCCTGGTAACAAAGGACGGTGATACGCTTCTACAAGCCCCCAACGTAAAGCAAATCCTGGCTGAGGGGCGTGACCTGTATGACCGTGTCTCTAGGACGCACTACCGGAACAAGACTAGCCGTGACTATGTAGGGGTTCGTATGGTCTGGCTGTTATGTGGTACTAGTAGCTTGCGAAGCATCGACCAAAGTGAACTGGGAGAACGGTTCTTGGATTGCGTAATCATGGAAGGTATTGACGATGCCATGGAGGACGAGGTAGGATGGCTAGTTGCCAACCGTACTCAGCGGAACTTGGGGCTACCTACTGACGGTCGCGTAGAAACACAGTACCCCCCGGAACTACGGAAGGCGATGCAACTCACCGGGGGATATATCGACTACTTACGGGAAAACACTAATGAGTTGCTGAACGGTGTTCGCCACTCCCCAGAGGCCCTCAAGATGTGCCAACGATTAGCGAAGTTTATAGCAATCATGCGAGCACGGCCGAGCATTATGCAAGGAGAGTCTGCGGAGAGGGAGTTCAGTGCTAGGTTGATACAACAGCTAATCCGTTTGGCCAACTGCCTCGCAATCGTAATGAACCGTGGGGAGCTTGATGAAGAGGTCTTACATAGGGTGTGGCAAGTAGCTATGGACACCGCTCGAGGGAGCACTTTGAAGCTAGCCAAGTCCATGTATGAAGAGGGTGATAACGGATGTGCGATACGGTCACTGGCTTCTGATATTAGTCAGAGTGATTACACTACCAGGAACCTGATGCGGTTCTTAAGGAAGATAGGTGGTGTCCAATGTTTCAGTGCTGAGATAGGCAAGGGCCTTAGAGCAGAACGTTGGAGACTAACCCCTGGTTTGAAAAAGCTTTGTGAGGAGGTCAAGGCTTTTCCCTAGTATAATAGTATTACATACTATATACGAACATACCTTGCCGTGGGCTATTATAATGGTTTTTGGGGGGCGTATTTTAGGACAGCCCCCACCCCTACACCGCTTTAGAAAGGGATGCACTATGTACGTTCTAGTAGAGACTGATGCAGACGGCCTTATCAAATCCCTAACCTACCGTCCAGAAAGAAGGGCCGACCATTTGACCCTCTCCGTGTTCGTTAACGGGTTCATAAGCGGCCACGAGTTTTTCGTTAGCTGCGACGAAAAGCCTATCGCGAAGTTTGTTATGCAGGGGTGCCTAGAAATAGAGTCGTCTCACTCTCCAACACCTGACGAACCGCCCCCCTGCTTCAAGGAGCATAAGTCCTTGGCCGAACTATACGATCTCTTCGACAAGAGCCTGGGAAAGTACCGTGACAAGTGGGATAAGTGAAGTCCGCCAATCGCTAGTGCCTCACCAAATAGGCTTCACCCTAGAAGAGCGGATGATTCTATTAGAAGCCACGAGAAGGCAACTCAAAATTCCACCGATCACATATAAGGTGGGAAGAGGGAGTAAAAATGCTCAGTAAACTTCGTACTAATGGAGCGAACCTCGATCGGCGAGTGTCTACGGATAAGATGCGGAGGTTTGCCTACGAGTATGTGGTCGATCATAATGCTACGCAAGCAGCCATACGAGCGGGGTACAGCCGGAAGAGTGCTCGCTCCACCGGGCAGAAGCTGATTAAGAACCCCGCAATCCTCGCCTTCATAGGTAAGATCGAACGTGAAGCTGTCGAACGCTCTGAACTCTCTACGGACCTAGTACTGCAACGACTTTACGAAGCACTTAACTGGGAAGCCAGAGACCTCACAGATGAGAACGGAATCCTCCTCCCACCCCATGAATTGCCAGACCACGTTCAGTGCCAAGTAGACACCATCACCCAGCGGGTTTTGAAGGTGACTAGTTACGAGGATGGGACTACAGAAACACTCGTGGAGACTCGTTACCGTATGGTTCCTCACGGACAGGCTCGCGATCAGGCCCTCCGGCACTTAGGCCTCATGGAACCGGAGCAACATCTACACTTGCACGAAAGCGGCCCCATCCTAGGCCGAGACTTCTATGATAAATTGTCTGAACCGCCCGAGCAAGACGGCGTCGAGTTGATCGAAGGTAAGTTCCTAGAACTCGACGAGTCTCTAAATAAACCGCCGAAGAAAAAGAAAAAGAAGCGTAGGAAGCGAGCAAAACCTAAAAGGAGGAGTGATGACTAGAAACAAGCACACCCCAAACGCTAAAGCCCATCGTCGTAAGGACAAGGCTCGCAAGCTGGCAGAACAGCTAGGTGAGGAAACAGACAAGCTGCGAAAAGCTGCCCTGAGAAAACGCATCAAGCGACTACGAACACTCAATCTCATACGCAGATAAAGGAGCGAACAAATGAACCGTCACAACCGTCGTAGTATTCTGGGGATGCTCTGTTCAATTGCCTTATCCCCTTTTCTCGTAAAACCAAAGACACAGGAGCCGAAGAAGCCTGAACACTATTCACCTGTGGAATTTTTCACTTGGGTTGATAATTATAAACCCTGGACAACTTCTTCCAAGTTCAATTGTCTTGAGTACGGTGGCCCTCCCAAGAACATGATCTTCCTGGATGGTGTTGACATTTCTAGCTATGCCATCCATCGAATGATTACGGGACAGTACGGCTGGGTTGAAGTCACTATTGGAGAGGATGGTTGGCCCTTAGAATACCACAACAACGTAAGCAGGAAAAAGCCGAAGATTAAGAACGGTCTTCCCGAAACCAAGAGGCTTTATGGCCGCGTCGATTACGTTCGTGGTCCTTGCCATTCTTCTAAGCAACCCCGCGATAAATACGGCAGGTTCGTTTCTCGGGTATACGTTATTAGAAGCTAAAGGTGCTGTTCGTTTACTGTTTGATCCAGTCCTTAACATGTTGTAAAGGAGGTCCTCGCCAGTGAAACGAAAACGAGGTGTAGAAAAGGCTATAGAATAGCCCCCACTAATTCGAGTTCCGCCCTCTAACAGTTTGGCGAGCTAGTAGGGCGGGGCTCTTATACCATCCCACACATATCTGAGTAGGAAGTGCCTGGATGAACAACGTCTGTGACCCGCTACGACTCCGCGACCTGCTTTGGCCTGATGTGGTCTTCTACGACAAGCAAGTCGATATCATCTACAGCGTTTGGAACGACGATGAGACGGTAGTCCCCGCTGGAAATATGTTAGGCAAGGACTTCGTGGGAGCGTTCATCATCCTGGCCGTTTTCCTAACACGTAACCCTTGCCGTATCATTACGACCAGCGTGAAGGATGCCCACCTTGACGTTCTATGGGGCGAGATGAACCGCTTCATCCAAGAGGCCGCGAGTCCCCTCCGCGTAGAAGAAGGCGGCCCCCTCATAGTCAACCAAAAGTTCATCCGCAAGATTTACGAAGGCGAAGTTGAGCCGCTGAGCTACATACGTGGGATGGTAGCTGGTCCCGACACGGTCCAATCATTCCAGGGACATCACATTGCCAAGACCGGCGACAGGGTTCCTAGAACGATGCTAGTCGGCGACGAAGCTAGTGCCCTCAGTCCAGTCATCGTGGATACGATGGCCCGTCCATGGGCGAACCGTATTTTCCAAATAGGCAACTGCTGGGACTGTCCCCCAGACAACTCTTTCCGTTCCGCCGTTGAAGGTGTTCCCGGAGGGCAAGCTGGTGGAGACATCCCTGACCCTGACAATCCTGGACGCTACTACCGACGCGTGATCAAAATCCGTGCCGAGGATAGCCCGAACGTTCAATATGGTCTACACCAGAAGCGTATGGGATTGACTCCTACGGACGAGATGCTCATCCCCGGTGTGCTCAGCTACAGCGATTATATAAAGCGACGCAGAACGTGGGACCCCATCAAGCAGACGGTCTCCTTGGATGCCGAGTTCTACAAGGGTCCACAGATCGTAATGTACCCCGAGGAGTGGCTGGAAGAAGCAGTCGCTCGAGCCGCAAAACTCTCCAGCCTCCGTACGGGTCTGGCGATGGGTGTAGATAGTGCGATGGGTGGAGACAATACGTCGTTCGCCGTTACTGATACCCGAGGGCTTATCTACCTTGAAGGGCTTAAGACGGTAGACACTACCCTGGTCGTAGACAAGGTTCTCGAGCTGAAGCATCGCTTCCAAATACCTGCGGAGAACATCCTGTTCGACTACGGTGGTGGAGGCAAGCCTCACGTAGACAGAATGCGACGTATGGGACACGCTGTTAGAGCCGTCCAGTTTGGAGCAAGTGCAACTCCGTTCAAGCGACGCGGCGTTACTACTCTTCAGGAAAGAATCCGGGCGGATGAGATTCGCCTTGGATTCAAAAACCGAAGGGCCGAAATGTACTGGCTGCTACGTGAGGTTCTAAATCCCAACTATCCAAGTCCCTTCGCCCTCCCCTCGAAGCTGCTCTATGCAAAGCGGCTCGACGGTGGACCCAGTCTGTATCACCAGCTTCTGGCCGTTCCGCTTCGCTACGACGAGGAAGGCAGAGTGTACTTACCACCGAAACGTGCTAGGACAGACGACCCTCGAGCCGCTGACAAGGAGACTATGACTAGCCGAACGGGTTGTAGCCCTGACGAAGCTGATGCCCTGGTGCTAGGCGTATTCGCCTTTGCGAAGCAAATTTACCGTGCAACAGCGGGAGTAATTAGCTGAAAAATCCCTGCCCTAAAACCCTGCTATAATGAGCAGTCAGAGGAGAATTGTGCTATGCCCACCCCCGGCATTATCGGCACTCGTGCAAAAGTGCCTCCGGAAAGACAGCCCCTCCAAATAGCTTTGGACTGGGAAAAGTATTTCCAGGAGTTTCTCAGGCACCACGGCGGAAACCCGATCCTACTCATGGACGAGGCCTTGGAAGCCCCTGCTCGGTGGCTGTTCCAGGACGGTTGGACGTACAATGCCAACGACTACGCTGGACCGGAGTGGCCCCCTCCCAAGGACCCCGATGCTCTAAATGCTTTGATCCGGCATTACTGGCTAAGCCGGTTGGAGATCGTTGCAAGGGAGCTACGGTGGATCCATGAACGGATTGAAAAACTTGAAATGCTCCAGGAAGTAAGGAGTGTTCCACTACAAGCAAAATACAGCATCCTTTCAAGTATGCGAAATGAAGACGGTAGGGAATCCTTTCGAATGACCACCGAACGAGGCCCCGTCGATTTTGAGCTACTCAACGCTCGCAAGAAGGAGCTTGAGTGGGATGTTCAGAATTGTGAAAACCACTTGGAGGAGCAAGAAGGAGTGTCAAATGTTTAGAAGCATTCCAGGGTCAGGGTTCAGCATCTACGGTGGTTTCCAAGACTACGCGATGAATCAGGAGAACAGAGCCCTACTACAGAACTCCATGACTTCGAGGTCTAGGCTGCTTAGCACGGTGCTGGATCCCCGCCGAGACATTGACAAAGAATGTGGCTACCCTGAAACGGGTTCCTTGGACGTTTACAAGTTCAAGGAGTTATACACTCGAGAACCCATCGCTGCTCGAGTGGTCAAGGTCTTGCCTGAAGAGTGTTGGGCGACTACGCCTGAAGTCTTCGAGACGGAGGACCCAGAAGAGAGTACGGCCTTTGAAAAATCCTTCGACGAGCTAATTGCTTCGTTGCGTGGGGAGCATAGCTGGTATCAGGGGGAAGAGGGGAACCCGCTTTGGGAAGCACTAAAACGAGCCGACCAACTATCGGGCATCGGTTACTTCGGCGTATTGCTGATTGGGCTCGACGACGGCCAGCCGCTCAGCAGTCCAGTGAAGGGCCTCACTGAAAAGAACTCGATGCCTCAGGCAGAAAAGCCAAAGGCAGAAAAGCCGGAGGAGCCGGAGGAGTCGAAAAAGAACGGTAAACCTCTGCCAAAATCACTCCCTAAGGAAAAAACCAAGAACGCCTCCTACGAGAAGTACGAGTTGGTTTGCAACCAGGAGAAAACGTCTAACCGCAAGGTCCTGTTCTTACGGTCGTTCGACGAAGCCCTGGTCCACATTTCCCTTTACGAAACCAATCCCACTTCGCCGAGATATGGAATGCCGGTCCAGTATAACATCATGTTCAACGACCCACAAGAGCGAAGCACCGTGGGGATGGGAGCACCCCTGCGGACGCAGATCGTCCACTGGACTAGGATCGTCCATATAGCGGACAACCTCGACAGTAGTGAGATATTCGGCGTTCCCAGAATGCGTCCAGTTTACAACCGACTCTACGACTTGCGGAAGTTGTATAGTGGTGATGCCGAAATGTTCTGGCAAGGAGCCTTACCAGGACTCTCATTTGAAACGCATCCCCAGCTAGGTGGCGACGTCAACATCAGTGCCGAAGATACGCGTGATGCGGTTGAACGATATTACAACGGCCTCCAAAGGTTCTTCCTCACCAGTGGTCTTTCAATCAAGTCCCTCTCTCCACAAGTCTCAGACCCTACACCCCACATCAACGCTCAGATCGAAGCGATCTGCATTGAGCTAGGCATCCCCAAACGGATTTTCATGGGTTCAGAGCGAGGGGAACTGGCAAGCGGTCAAGACAGTGGTACATGGAACGACCGGCTCCGGGCAAGGCAGAACAAGTACCTCACTCCTCGAGTCATCGTACCCCTGATCGATCGCCTGATCCTTGTAGGTGTTCTAACTCCACCCCAAGAAGGCTATTCTGTACGGTGGCCCGATTTGGATTCCATGAGCGATATGGAGCAAGCACAAGTCGCAGGAGCAACTACGGAAGCCGTTGCCAAGTATATCCAGGGACAGGTAGAGACGCTAATCCCACCTGAGTACTTCCTCGGGGACATTCTGGGCTTCGATAAGTCTCAAGTCGAGGAAATCCTAGAGGCTGCTTTACAAGTCCAGGAAGAACAGCAAGCCGAAGAGGAAGCTGAACGTGAAGAGGCTCTAAAGCAACTTGAGCAACTGCCTCCAGGGCAGCAGCCTCCACCTCCAGGGCAGCAACCACCTGGACAACAGCCTCCTCCAGGCAAGCAGCCCCCTGGTCAACCTCCAGTACAACAGCAACCTCCAGGCGTTCCGCCCCCTGGCTTGCCACCGAAGGGTAAGAAGCCACCGAAGATCATTCCTAAGGAAGATAAGGTGGCAAAGAACTACGACACGTTCCAACAGGACGTTGACGATGTGGCTAACAAGTTGGGGTTGACCCCCGAAGAGCGGGAGGAAATGGTCGAACGGTACACAAAGGAATATAGGATTGAAAACTACAGTCCCAATCAGCCTCGTGATTCAGATGGAAAATTTGGTTCAGGTGGAGGAGGGGGTGGTGGAAAGCTGACTAAGAAACAGCAAAAACGAGTCAAGTCCCTTATGGAGGATCTAGGCTTCAGCCGGGAGGACGCTGAAGAGATTGCCCTTATGCCAGATGAAGATGAACCGGGCGACAGGGGTGGTTCTCTCGAGGATAAGGACGAGGCCATCAACGAGGGGATCGAGGAATATAAATTTCCAACCACTCTATACCACGTAGTTGAAAGCCGTAAAATCGCCGACTCAATAAAGAAGGGTGGGATCAAGGCAAAGAAGGGGGGTAAGACTGGCACTTCCCGAGGAGCATACCTCAGCGACGATCCAACTGGGGTAATACAGGCAGGTGACTTTGATCTTGGTGATCTACACATTGTAGCAGTTGATACTAGAAAACTGAAGATGCGACTGGACCCGGAGTACTATCTTGACTATACAGATGGTAGCTCAGTTCAAAGAGCTCTAAAAGCCAAAGACGAATCGCACTATGTCTACAGTCCCAAAACTATCCCAGCTTCTGCTATCAAGTCTGTGAAGAAATTCAAACCACGAGGCAACTAGAATGCCTGATCTCCTTGAACAAATCGGCTTGCGGATCCTTCGCCGTAGGTACCTTTACTCTACAGGTCTCCGGGTGATCGCGGAGAACTACCACCCCAATCAGCCTAGGGATAGTAGAGGCCGCTTCGGTAGTGGAGGAGGAGATGGAGGTGGAAAAAGGGGGGACCAACTGGAGGTGATGAACCCAGATCTATTTTGGGAAGAACTGCCTCCGGCTCTCGATAAGAATAGGAAACAGGTTGAAGGGATGGTAGGTAAGAACCCGGAAATCAGAAGCACGATCGAAGTCTATACCAGTGATGGCTATGAAGTCTTTAACGCTCAACTCCGTGAGGGCAAACCCGACCCCAAGAAAGTTAAGGAAGTGGCAAGCGCTTTCCACATTTCCGAAAGTGAAATGCAAGGGATGGTTGATGAAGGCATACCTGCCTTAGACAAGATAACCAGTCTAGACCTCGACAAACCAATCACCACTTATCGCGGTGTAGATGAGCATACAACTAATGAAATTCTCAAAGCGGCTAAGAAGGGCAAGGGTGTGACTATTTCAGACGAAGCCTTTCAGTCTACGTCAATCAACCCTGAAGTGGCTGCGACTTTTGCTGCGAGAGGGGGATCAAATGTGATTATGGAGATCACAGCAAAGCGGGGAGCTTATCTTGAAACGATTTCATACACACCTGGAGATGGTGAATTTCTATTGCCTCGGAACAGTAAACTTCGTATCGATAGCGTCCATGAGGGTGTAAAGATGAAAATCCCCGAAGGTGTGGACGTTGAAAACCCGAATGCACCTTGGTTCAAGAAAGACATTACTGTAATTAGAGCTACACAAGTTCCGGGCAAGAAAAAGGAGGTGGTTCCAAAGAAAAAGAAGTACAAGACGGTAAAGAAGAGGTCCACCAAAAACGTAGAGAGGAAGGACACTCGCCATAAGAGATTTGTTATTGACTACTTCATTCTTGAAGAGGGGGTCGAGAACTACAATCCCAACCAGCCCAGAGATGCACGAGGCCGCTTCGGCTCGGGCGGTGGAGGCGGAGGTGGTTCTATGTCCCCCATGAATCACAAGCGTATGAGACGCTGGACCAAGGAGGACTATGAGCAGTATCCAGGGTGGGATGGAAGCACCGGACATGAGGCCAGCTACGGTGGAGCAATCTTCAATGACGAAGGCAAAATCCTCCTACGTGAGCCTAGTCACCATTTCGACGGCTATGTATGGACCCTTCCAAAAGGTCGTTGCAACGGTCCAGACGATAATCCCGTAGATACTGCTTTACGCGAAGTCGCAGAGGAGACTGGTCACAAGGGGCAAATCACCGGCCTTGTTCCTGGTAGGTTCGAGGGTGGCACTAGTCACATGAATCTGTTCGTTATGCAGAGCCGTGGCTACAATTCCAAGCTGCGAGACAAGGAAACGCACTCCACGAAGTGGGCTACCTACGAAGAGGCGATCGACTTGGTTGGGAAGACGAAGAACCCAATCGGTCGCCGTCGAGACTTGCAAGCCGTTCACGCCGCGTTCAAAGCACGTGACTCCCTAGTTAAGAACTACCACCCCAACCAACCGCGTGATAGTCGAGGTAGGTTTGGAAGTGGTGGTTCTGGTGGGGGCGGAGGGTTGGCAAGCATCGATGTAGACAAGCCCGAGCCTATCAACGCTACACTTCTTCATGGTGGCACAGACAAAGAGGGAGACCTAGTTACTTACTACACCGACGATCGTAGTGTGGCTGAAAGCTACGTCCAAATGTCAAACGATCGGTTTGGCGAAGGGGGTGCCGTCCATGAAAAGCAAGTCTCCATAAAGAGCCCTGCTCCTAGAGAGGAAGTGCTCAAAGAGGCAAATCGTATTGGGATTGATGTGGAAAGCGACGGTTATACCCCTGCAAGTGTCTTCGACACTGAGCTATACGATCGAACAGATGTTAAGCGGTTAGTCGCAGGACTCAGGGATAAAGGCTATGATGGGGCCGTCTTACAAGACGTTCCTTATGGTGGAGAGGGAAGCCCCGTCAACGTTGCCATTGCTTTTTCAGGGAAGGTCAAGTCCAAGTACGATCTTCCCCCCTGGCTACGGAACGTTAGGAACTGGCACCCCTCCCAACCACGTGACTACCGTGGACGTTTTGGGAGTGGAGGGGGTGCCGGAGCGGGTTTCGTCTTACCCAATCCTAACGAAGTTGAATTCGTTAAGAACCTTCCTGGCAGTACCCACCCAAAACTCGTGCGAGACAAGGACGGTAAGTTGTGGGTAATGAAGGAAGCCCTGACTGCTGAGAAAGTGAAGCGGCTTGAGAATGAGATCGATGCTGACAATGCTTACAGGGCACTCGGCGTAGACGTTCCTCCTAGTGGGGTAGTGCTGAACCCAGAACGAAGTGACAGGGCTCACAAGTTCAGCGAATACATAGACGGCGGTCAAACCTTAGATGATTGGAAGCATGGGAAAGACAAGGCCCAGATACAAGAGATGCACGACAAGATCGGGGAACACTTCGTAGCTGATGCAACCCTAGCCAACTGGGATGTCATTGGTTTGGAAAACGACAACATCCTAATCAAGGATGGTAAGCCCTACCGTATCGACAACGGCGGAGCCCTGCTTTATCGGGCTCAAGGTGCTCCCAAGGGTTCCAAGTTTTCAGATCAGGTCATCGAGCTAGATACCCTTCGAGACAAGGGGAAGAACTACTCCTCCGGTACAGTGTTTGGAAATCTACCCCCAGACAAAATCAACCAACAGATCGTTGATATCTCGAAGAAGAGAGCGGCGGTCCTGGAGGCTGTTAGCAACCCTAAGACCCGTGAGAAGTTGAAGGCTCGCTTCAACGACTTGAAGAGCAAGGCAAAGGTGATCAAAAAAGAGCTGGCTCCAAAGGTCAAGGGTAAGATCACAAAGCAACCGACCAGTGGGAAGCCTATAAAGTCTTCTGGTGCCAAGAAGAAAGTCACTGCTGCTACGAAAGAGAAAGCCACGGGTGAAGGGGTTGTGTCTGGAGCGGCCTTCGGTACGGCAGTCGGTGTCGCTAGTTATCTCCAACAGAACAAAGGTAACTCCAACTTTACAAAGGTTCAGCTCGCTAAGGTCCAGGTTTACAATCCTAACGGTATTAGCGACGGGGTGCTGAACGTGCCGAAAGCGATGATGGCTAATCCCGCAAACCTCAAGCACCTACAGAAGATCCTTCCGGCTGGAACTGTTATCAAGCTCAGTGGGAAGAAAACGAGCAAATCTAAGCTTCCTTCAGCGGTTGCCAAACGCTACGGCATCACTGTTGACTATTCAACCATCCAGTCAGGCACAAAGTCGGCCAAGGCAAAAGCTGCGAAGAAGAGCAAGACCCTACCGTCCCACTTCGTACAGGGTGTCCATACGGGAGGATACTACAGTACTCCAAACAAAAGCGGGAAGGTGATTGGTGGCAGTCAGGCTGAGGTTAAGTTCAAGCACTCCCTCACTTATGATGAAAAGCACGCTATAGGGAGTTGGAAGGGTTCGGCCCGTAGCATCCGTAAGAACTACGTGGAAGCCAAGAAGGGTAAGGCTACTATGAGTCCTAAGACTAAGAATATTGTAAGTGCGATAGAAAAGGCCCCCGCCCACGAAGGGATTGCTTACCGTGGGATCCATAGTAGTGGCGGTCCTAAGCATAAGGATTATGCTCACAAGCAGATGGCAGCAATTGAGAAAGCTGGGATCGGGGGGACTTGGGTAGACGATGCTCCAACAGGGTTCAGTAAGAACGCTCAAACGGGTGCTTCCTTTTCCCATGGAGACTTGCTACTCAAAGTCAAAACCAGGGGTAAGAATATGCGGAGTATTGCTAACGTTGAGAACTTTGGTGGTGAAGCTGAAATGCTCGCTCGTCCAGGCACTAAGTTCCGCATTGTCGGTATCCAAAAAGATGTTACCGTCAAGATCCAAGGAGCAGGTCATAAGAAGAAGCATGTCAAAATGCTCGTTGAAATGGAGGAAACGTAATGGGCAGACCTAACTACAGCGAAGGGCACATGCGAGAGGCTACCTTTGAGGAGCAGATGCAATATGCTACACTCACTGATGCTGAAGGCAATGTGATCCGCCCAGAGGACATCTCCTATGGAGAATTGTTAGACTGGCTTGATGAGAACGACCTGTTGGATATGACGGGCGTTCCTAAGGAAGTTGTAGCTACAGGTGAGCTCTACAGGGGCACAGAAAATTATCACCCCAATCAGCCTAGAGATAGCCGTGGACGTTTTGGGTCTGGTGGGGGAGGGGGTGGAGGTTCCTTGAGTACGAAGGAGGGGCTCGCCGATTATGTATCTAAGAACAAAGGCAAAGCTAAGTTCACAGATTTACAACTCGCTAAGCTCGAAGTCTATAATCCTAACGGACTTAAAGGGGGTGTGGTCAATGTGCCAAAAGCGATGTTGAAGAACCCCAAGAACCGTAAGCAGTTAGAAGCTATTTTGCCAGAAGGAACCAAAATCAAGCTGAGTGGTAAGAAGGTCAGTAAGTCACAGATGTCCCCGGAGTTACGTAAGAAATACAACCTCGAGGGAAAGCCCGACGTGCCAAAAGTAGTTCAACCGAAGAAGGTGTCAAAGAAAGGGGGTGTAGATAAAGGAGCATCAACGAAGGGTGGGGTGGGTGACAACCGTACTTTGAGTAGACAAACCAAGGATACTCCAGTCAGCCCAGCTATGATGGATAGTGCCGAGAATACGGAGTGGGCTTGTGATAACGAACCAGGAATGGCAGAGGCTGTTGGGTTCTATACAGAAGCTGGATATGACATAGTCAACGATGGTTTGAGGACTGGAGACTGGGATCTAAGTGTGTACGGCTCTGATACAATAGAAGACATTGAGATGATGTACGACGCACCCCACGGTAAAGTGAAGTCTTGGATAAAGAAAGAAGTTGTTCATAAGCTAGATGATCTAACCTCCACAGACCTGGAGGGAGAGGGAGCCACAGTCTACCGTGGATTGGGGTCTCATACTGGTAAGAAGATCCTGGCTCAAGCAGAAGCTGGTGGTCACCCGGTTATAGTTGACAAAGCCTTCCAATCGACTTCTACTGATCCTGATACAGCAGCAGCGTTTTCAACTGGGACAAATATCGTGATGCAGATCACAGCAAAGCGAGGAGCATATCTCGAAGAAGTAAGTAGTAGTTCGGGCGAGTACGAATTTCTCATGCCCCGAAAAACGAAACTCCGTGTTGACGGTGTTGATCACAATGTAACGTTGAAGACCCAAAAGTATAAGGCCGAAGACGATACGTACGAGACCGGATATAAGAAACTGACCGTCATAAGGGCTACCCAAGTAATCTAGGAGGACCTGCTATGGCCCAAGATAAGTTCAGCGGTGAGTATGAAATTCTCCCAGACGACTACGTAGAACGGGATGAGGACGGGTCAGTAGTGTGGGCAGGTCCGGCCGCTGACGTTACTGACCCAGACGTAGCTGACTGGATGGAAGAAGCGGGCTACTTCGACGAAGACGAGCTGGAAGAGACTGTAGCCACGGGCGAACTCTACGAAGAGGAATAGCATGAACCACATCCACCTTTGCCAAAAGATACGGTTCGACTACGAACGTGGGGCTACCCTTGCTGACTTGTGTAAGAAGTACGGCCTCCCTTACAAGAAGCTTCGGCTGATGATCATAGAAGCAGGGGGCTCTATCCGCACTAAGCAAGAAATCGGTGATATGCAAGCCGCACCCATCCCACCACCGGAGGAGTATGAACGTCGCAAGGAAGAGGTCAGAAAAGCTGCCCTTCGGGCGAAGCGAAATCAAAGCGGTGTTCCATCACGAGGACCAGGAGTTACGGCAACTCGCGTCGTCACGTTCCCATTCTAGGAGGTTTGGGCATGGACTTGAAAGACAGGATAGTCTATCTGTACCAGATTGGTCGTAGCTTGGAGAAGGTCGCAGAACTGGTTGGACGTTCTGACGTTACCGTGCGAGCCGTTCTACGTAAGAGGAAAATCCCTCTAAGAAAGCTGCCCGAATTCGTTGCTTTCTACTGTCCTACCCCTTGGGAGATTGAACGGCAGAAGGCTCTTATCAAAAAGAAGAAGCTACGTCTCAAGAAGGCCAGTGAAGGTGGACGGCCTCGCAAGTACGGTGCGATCCTAGACAACATCGTTTCCACCCATAACGTTTCAGAGTGCTTACCAGAACTTCTAGGGGAATACTGATGCCGACAGTAAAGCCCGGTGAATCTCAGAGCGACTATATGAGCCGTTGCGTTCCCTACGTAATGGCAGAAGCTGGGACCAAGAGCAAGTCACACGCTGTCGCTAAGTGTTTGGGTATGTACCGACAGGCTACCCAGAACGCTAGACGTCAACGTCCAAGTCCCTTACGACTCGATCCCAGTCGCACGACCAGTCTGCGTCGGGCCTTTATGACGGAGATCAGTAAACGGTTGACCCTTGTCAAACGTGCCTTGCGAAAGCTGGTGGCTGAAGAGGACGTTTTCGGTTTGGCCCTTACTACCCTAAGAAACTCGAGCGTGAGAAATACACGGTGGGCCTTCCACACAACTCCCCAGCAAGTCCAACTCTTCGAAGCATGGATAAAGAAGCTACTAGCTGCGAAGCTGCTCAACGGTCACACGTTGCTCGAGGAGTTGGGTGAGGGGAAGTCTCTACCAGAGATGCTCCTCAGCGACCTTTACTGGGAAAAGTATGCTGCTTTGGGGTATGCTCAAGGGGCTGGACGCGTCTTTGATGAGACGAAGGCAAAAGCTTATGCAGGGGTGAAGTGGACTAAAGAGCAGCAAGCCTTTTACCGTGGAACAAAACAACAATTCCTTCAAAGTGCCTTCGGCCAGCCAGTAGCAAAGGAGAAACTCCAACTACTGGCGGGTCGTGTCTTCACAGAACTCAAGGGCATCACTGACCGCATGGCACAGGTGATTACCCGAGAACTCGTAGAAGGGATGGCTCGAGGTGAAGGTCCTCATGCGATGGCCCGTCGTATGGTGAAGCAGGGTATCGGTACGAAGAAGCGGGGCATCCAGTCCAGGGCCTTGACTATCGCCCGGACCGAAATCATTCGAGCCCACGCAGAGGGGCAGTTGGATGCCTTCGAGCAGATGGGCGTTGAGGAAATAGGGGTAGCCGTCGAATGGAGCACTAGTGGCTTTGAAGTATGCCCTGCTTGTCGAGCGATGGAAGGAGTTGTGCTTACCACGAAAGAAGCTAGGGGCCTCATCCCAAGGCACCCGAACTGTCGTTGTGCCTTTACCCCTGCTAACGTGGGAGAATCCACTAAGGGGCAGATTCGCTCGAAGGCCAAAATCCAGGAGGCTATCGAACGGTCCATCGCTAGAGTGGGGGCCAAGAAGGACAGTCTCGCCCAAAAGAAAAAGAAGACTACTTGGGTAGGGGCTGACCGTGTAGTAAAGAAGAACCGGCCGAAGGGCATAGTCTGATGAAGCGTAAGGGAAGCCCTACGGAAGAGTCCATTCTGAACGTCTTGTCTGACGGTGAATTCCATTCCCGCGAAGAGTTGTATACCTGTCTGCCCGACACTATATATTTAGATGATGCAGCCAGATGCAACGCTCTCAAACAACACATCTACCGCCTCCGCAAAGGGCTGGAACCAAAGGGTCACACGATCGAGACACGGTTCTTCGGTAAACAATACAGCTACAGATGGGTAAGGTTGCTAGTAAACCCCTGTAAATAGGGTAAACCCCTGTAAATAGGGCACAAACGGCCCCTGGTGGCTTGTTTGGGCCTTGTTTGGCCCTTGTTTGGCCCTTGTTGCCCCCTGTAACACCTTGCAAAAAACTACCCCCCTTTGCCCCCGTTTGCCGTAAGCTGGGGGCATGGAACGCATCCCGCTTACGCTCAACTACTCAACAGGGCACGTCCGCCGCGAACAGCTAAACGGGCGGGAGTATCTGGTGGCCCCTGTGACTCTCATTGTTCCAGGTGTTCTCAACGGTAGTCGCGGGCCGCTGCTTTATCCTCAGGAAGAAGTGGCCCGGAACCCCGAAGACTGGAACAAGATTCCGCTCTTGGTCTACCATCCAAAACACCCCCATCGCACGGGTAGTGATGCGTTTGATGATCAGGGGGTGGGGTTCCTTAAGAACGCAAGGGCTAACGGTAAGCTGACCGCCGATGCCTGGTTCGACCTCGAACGGGTTCGTAACATTGATGCTCGTGTGCTTCTAGCTTTGGAAAACGAGCGGCCGATGGAAATCAGTACGGGGCTTGAAGTGTCTGACGAGCCCGCTGCTAACGGTGCTCACTTCAACGGTACCCCTTATATAAGTATCGCCCGTAACTACCGACCTGACCATCTTGCGATCCTGCCTGATCAGGTTGGTGCTTGCTCTCTAACCGATGGGTGTGGTCTTATGCTCAACAAACGATCTAAACGATCTACCCGTAACTATTCCTCCTCACAACCAAGAGATGCTCAAGGAAGATTTGGTTCTGGTGGGAGTGGTGGTAGCGGTGGGAGTGGGGGTGGTGGGGGTGGACCAAAAGCAGAGGCGGAGAAAGCGATTGCTACCCTGGAAGCAAAAGTTGGGGAACTCAAACAGTCCTTTAGTGAAGCAAAAGCGTATCGCTTAGTGGGGGAAAGAGCATCAGAGAAGGCTTGGAAGTCTCAGAGTATAACAGACCATAAAGCAGCTGCGGAAATTCACAGGCAAGGAGCTAACAAAGCCAGCTTTGAAATCTATGAGACCAAATCAAAGAAGAAGCTTGCAGCGTTACACGGGGCTGTTGGTGAACATACACGGAAAATGAAGGCCCATGAACGGGAAGTTAGGGAGGGAATAAAGGACAGCAAGAACAAGAGTGACTACACTGGTGACTTTTGGAGGGAATCTAGTGTCGTTAACTACTCTCCAAATCAGCCTCGAGACGCAAGGGGTAGGTTCGGTTCCGGAGGAGGCGGCGGAGGAGGGGGAGCTGCTGGTTTGGACCGTCTTCGAAAGAAGAAAGGTTTGGGGACTACTTCTAGCTACAGAGACGGGCTCAAAAAGTCTCGTACTGCTTGGATTCTATCTGGTAAGACTGGCAGTTCAAAAGAGGCTAAGGCTGCTATGAAAGCGGCTAAGGATGGTCAGCACGCTAAAGCGGCGGAACTCCACAAGAAAATAGCAGCGTCACATGAAAAAGCTGCCAGTAAATCACAACCCGGTCCTCTTCTTGGGAGTGAACTGAAAGCTGCTGAGGCCCATCGTGCCGCTGCTAGTGCTCAGAAACACTTAGCTGAACTTGCAGAGAACTACTCTCCAAGTCAACCACGCGACAGCCGTGGAAGGTTTGGTTCTGGGGGTGGTGGAGGGGGTGGTGGTTCAAGCAAGTCCATCTCCAAGCCTAAAGCTCTTCCAGCTACGGCTGATGCGGTTGCTCTACTGGTGGGTGGTACCGTGGAGAGTACGAAGCGAACTAGGTGGAAGGACAAGAAGGGTACGGTAAGCAGTACCTTCCACAAGATCAAAGTTCCTGCCAGCAAGTCAGGCTCTGCTGCAATACAGGCCCATGCTAGACTCGCCGAGCGGAAGGACATTTCCGTCACTAGCCCCCGACCTGTAGGGAGGAGCGATTGGCGGGTGAGCGTTCGCTCGAAGGATGCTTCTAAGCATATCCACTTCACATTCGGGGGTAAGCAGGCCCTCAACCGTAAGAAGACCAAGAACTACAATCCAGGACAGCCGAGAGATTCTCGAGGTAGATTCGGGTCTGGGGGTGGTGCTGGAGGTTCAATGGCACCGCATACGGGCGATAGTGGAAGTGGTGCAAGCGGTGGAGGTACTTCAAAGAAGAGTAAGGGTAAGGACACTTCTTATAAGCCCCCTGAGATTCCCAAAGGTAGCTGGAGTGGTCCTGCCAAGACTAAGGATCTTCGCAGCAGTATCCTGAAAAAAGTTGGGGCTTCTGGTCGAAGTGCGGCTCAACACCGTGGCAAGCTGAAAATTGGCGGTGAGGAAGTGGATTCCCTTCCTTCTGAAGCGTTCAAAGGTGGGACCACCTTGATTGGTGGTCCAAATCTCAAAAAAGCCGTGAGTAAGTACGTTAGGAAGAGGGGATTCGAGTCTAAGGGGAAAGGTGTTTGGGAAGACAAGCACAAGAATCAGGTCAGAATTCACACTACGACTCTTGGGTGGGGGAAACGGAAAAGAAAAGAGACTTGGGTAGCCCTGCGTGGAGGGGCTACTAAGGGGGGCGACTTAACGAAGAACAAGTTCAATCACTCTCACGAACAGTACCACAACCACATAGGAGGTTTTAGTATGGAACTGTCCACAGAGGAAAGGGTTGAGATCATCGAGGATCTCATCGAAAATAGTTGCTGTTGGGAAGAAGAGGACCGAGCCACCCTGAACGGGTTGGAAGACAATTCCCTCGGTCGCTTAGCACAGCAACTCGACATCGATCGGGCAAACAACGCTACGATCGAACAGCAGGAAGCTGTCATCAACGCGATGCCTGAAGCCTTACGAAAGGCCAAAGGCGTCAAGGATGATGAAGAGGAAGAGGAGGAAGTAGCGGTTGACAACGAGTTGTCCGAGGAGGAGTGGCTCAGCAATGCTCCTCCGAGCATCCGCGAAGCGGTCACCTACGCTCGGAACGCTCAGGCGGCTCAGCGACAAGCCACCTTCAACAAGCTTTTGGAAGGGGCGTCCAAGGAGACCGTGAAAAAGGTCAGTCCAGCCTTGAACCGTCTCAGCCAAGAGCAGCTTGAAGCGATCGCTCTCCTGGTGGGCAACCGTAAGGCTACTCCTAAGCAGACCGACTCCCAACCGGGGGTCCTGGTCCCCGCACAGGGAGCCCCCGTGTACTACGGGAGCCCTGGTGGGGCAGCCACCGTGGACAACAGCGAGGACATGGAGGATCAGAACGAAATCCTCCCGCTGCCGACACCGTTGACCGCTTAACGTCACCACCATCCTCTACTACCTTTACATACTCTAGCAATCACATTTTCGGAGAACCAAAATGGCAAAAGGAACCCAAATCATTGTCACCGCGGAACCTCGTGGTGTTCGTGAAGAAGGCTTCATCAGTGGTACTCCCAAGCCCGGGACAGTGGTCCAAATCAAGGAAGAGACGGCTGACGTTGGTGGTCGATTCACGTGGGAAGTGTACGACGCCGACGCCGATGGCAATCAGCGGATGATTGCTGTTCTGCTCCCAAAGGACCTCGAAGGGGGCTTGGAAACTGCTGCCTACGTAAACGGAGATCGTTGCTTCGTTTACTTCCCGCTTCCAGGGGAAACCCTGAACATGCTCTACAAGGCTGTAGCGGGGACGAGTGACAACTTCAAAATCGGCGACATTCTGATGGTTGACGATTCTTCGGGAAAGCTGATCCATACAACCGGCTCCCCCGAGAGCGAACCGTTCGTGTGTCTGGAAACGGTCTCTGCGATCAGTTCGGATACATTGACCTGGTCAATGTTCACCGGCTACTAGTCCGCCGGTCACTAACAAGGAACCCTGTAACAAGGAACCCTGGAGGAAATCAAAGATGTTTGTTGATAACTATATTCCTGGGGAAGTGGAAGCTGGCGGGCCGAGCGTTATGAAGTTCGCAGGTAGAAGCTTCGATCCAGGAATGCGTCGTCCTTACTTCGACAGTAAGGGCCGCGTCTGTGTGACCCTGAATACGGGTCGTACGGAAACAAGGAAAACCCGAGACGGTTCTCTCATCTGCAATGCAGCGGGTGAACCGGTCCAGTTCCCCGTGTATCGGCGGGAGTTCGTCTCCAACCTGATGCAACGTGGGATCTGGTGCCCTGTCTGGAACGCAACCACACTCCGTAAGGACGACTGGTTGATGTTGGACAAGGCCGTTCTCAAAGCTGCTCGAGATCGCCTCAGAGCGTGGGATGATCTTGCGGCCTCCAATACGTTTGGAGGGTTCAACGGCATGGGTAAAATCATGCTGGAACACGAGATTATGACCGACGCTGGCGAAGCGATCATCGACATGGAGGGTACTACCCCCGGTCGCACGGATTCGGTCAAGTACCAGCTCGAAGGTCTGCCCCTGCCCATCACTCACAGCGATTTTACGTTCAGTGAACGTCGCCTCGCCGTGAGCCGGAACGGGGGAACCCCCTTGGACGTAACGATGGGCGAACAGTGTGCTCGCCGCGTTGCCGAAAAGGTGGAAGACATGACCATCGGGGAGTTGGACTTGTCTTCGGTAAGCTTTGGCGGTACTGCCAGTGACTACGGGGACAACCCGTATATCTATGGCTACATTACCGCTCCCAACCGGATCACCAAGACGGATCTGACTGCCCCGACGGGTAGCAATCCCAACTCCACGTTGACCGACGTGTTGGCCATGATTGGTCTCGCAGAAGCCCAGAACTTCTACGGTCCTTACATGCTCTACCACTCGAAGGACTTCGGGGAATACATGGACAACGATTACGCCTATCAGGTTACAGCCGGGAGTAACTATGGTCTGGGCGTCAATCCTTCCATGACCCTCCGGGACCGTCTCAAGAAGATCCCCAGGATCAGAGACGTTCGCCAGTTGGACCGTTGGGACGACACTACCTCCTTGCTCCTTATCCAAATGACCGGGGAAGTTGCCCGTGCCGTGAACGGCATGGAGATGACAACCGTTCAGTGGGAGGGCAAGGGTGGCCTTGAACTCATGTTCAAGATCATGTGTATCAAGGTGCCCCAGATCAGGTCCCAATATGTCGGTACAACCACGACCAAAAAAACCGGCATTGTCCACGCCTCCACTTCGTAAAAGTGTGAGATGTTCCTCCTGTCACAATCCAGTTACTGATTGGATTGTGGCAGGGGGTTCAGTTATCCTCTGTAAAAAGTGTTTTCAGTCACTCAAAGAAAGACCACCACGCTAGGAGCAAATCATGCCAACCTTCAGACTAATCCACGGTATCCATTGCGAAAAAGACCCCGAGACTGGCGAGGATAGGATTTACTATGCTGGCCAGGAGGGGAAGGATACAATAGAAACCGCTTGCGAACTGGACAAGAAGTTCAATCGTCCAGGAGCTCGGCGGTTTTATCGCATTAGCGACGAACCCTTACCTGAGTCGTTCCAACAAGATGGCCAGGAAGATCCACCCGATGTTCTTGCTTCCCCGGACCTGCCCGAGGATACGTTCGTCGAAGACCCCGAAGAGGCTCCGGTTGAAAAGCCTAAGAGGAAAGTTCGTCGTAAGAAGAAAACGCCCCACGGTGCGAAGGCTAGCTGACTAGCCAAAGGAGGGCTACATGTCCCAGCGTGTAAAGAAGATCGAAGTTACTGCAAAGCTTCCCACCTATGACACTGATATTGACATACAGCCGTTCATAGATGTGGCTACCCTCATTACCGATAAGGTAGAAGATGCTGACAGTGACAGCGAACTGACTTCCGCTGACCTACTCCAAATTGAGGCTTGTCTAGCAGCCCACTTCTATACTTGTATGGCGGACAAGCAGTACACGAGTAAGAGTACTCTTGGAGCCTCTGGCAGTTTTCAGGGGCAGTATAGCCGGAAGTTGGACTCTACTGACTACGGTCAAACTGCTCTGTTGTTAGACATTACCGGCTACTTGGAAGGGTTGCAAGAAGGGGGCCGTCCAAAAGCAAGTGTTCAGTGGTTGGGACGGCCTCCCAGTGAGCAAACAGACTTCGAAGACCGAGACTAACCCATGTCCCACGAAACTAATGATCTGAAACAGAGAGCCCTCTTGTGGGCAGCGAATGGGTGTGACCGGGATGGCCAACCCACCGTGGATGCTGTTGATGAAATTGATGTGCGATGGGTGTACGATACCGTCGAAGGCTTGGATGCTCAAGGGAATAAGGTTTCCTACAACGCTCAAGTCGCCGCTGCTCAAGACATCCCGCTCGAGAGCGTCATGTGGTTAGGTGAGGAAGTTGACTTCCCAACTAACTCCGCTAACTATAGCGACCTCTATCAAGTCAAGCAACGCAAGATTGGTCTGGACGTAAAAGGCCAGACCAACCGTTACGAGTATCTGTTGATGCGGTTTGCTAATTCCTTGCCAACGATAGGTTGATTATGAGCGGTACAATTATCAATCCTGGTTTTGGTACTTGTGAGTTCAAGCTGTTGGACATGCCTTCTCCTAGGAGTTGGTTCAGCCCCTGGCGAGCCTACCTGGATCGTCGTGTGGAGTTGATCAAGGAACTGGTCTACACGAGGCCCGATGGTACTCAGTGCGTCATCCCGGCAGGGTTCACATCAGATGGACCTAGCTTCCCTGTTCTGTGTGCCTGGTTTTTACCGTCGAGACTTCGGGTCTTAGAGTCTGGCATCTACCACGACTACTTGTGTCGCGTGCTGAAGCATAAGGTTAGTTGGTGCGATGCAGAATTCCGAGAGGCCCTTCATAGCCAAGGGATCGGCTACCGTGTCGCCCTGGAATGTTATCTGGGGCTCCGTGCTGCGAGTTACTTACACTTACGTTGACCTTTTGAAAGGAGCAATGCGATGAAAGGTTTTGGAAAAAGCTGCCTGTTGTGCCTCTGTGCAATTTCGATCCTAGTAGGAACCTTGTTCATCTCGAGTTCAGTGGTTCCTCCAACAACACAAGCCGCCGAAGTGATCAAGGTGGACGACAAAGCGGAGCCCGCCACCGTGGACGTTACCACGTTTCGGGGTCGTATGGCCGTTCGCCTTGCAGCAAGAGTGAAACTGCGAAGCGGAGAACTGAGCCGGGAAGACTACAAGAAGATTTGCAAGGGCTTGCGTGACAATGATGTGGCCGAAGCAGTCTCGGAGGAGATCGGCTTTGCAATGGCCTGCGATGGGGTCCAGCCTAAGAGTTTCCAGGACATCCTACAATGGTTGCTCGACAACTGGCAACGCATCCTGGAAATCATAATGAGCATCATTGCGTTACTCTGACCTCTGACCATTCCAATCACGTTGACTGCTAACGGAGCAAGTCTAATGAAACACTTCCTCACAGTCCTGTTGCTGTTGTCGCTTGCAACGGTGGTACAGGGTGCAATCACCATCGACGGCCCGACGCAATGTGAAGTAGGAGAGACGATTGCCTTGGAGGTCAAGGGAGCAAACTTCGTTCTCGATTCCTCCTCCACGATTGCAAACATTGTTGCAGAAGTGCGTAAGGTGCAAATCCAACATGAGAACGAGATTCTCGGTGTTGAGATGCGAATGAAAATCGTGCCGGATGGTTTTCAGCTTACGCTCGAGGTAGAGGTTGAACCACAAAAGGAAGGTGTCACCTTCGTATTTGCAATCGATCGTACCAACAAAGACCTCGCCACGTTGCCCGTGGCTTTTCATGCGATCCAGGTTGAGGAGGTACCTGAGCCGGACCCTCCGGTGCCTCCGGTTCCCAACGAGGGGCCTCGCTACCTCCTTTTCCTCAGGGAAAAAACCCCAGCGGAAGGCGATCCGAAAGTGTCGGCACGGTGGTCCTCCCTGATTACTCGCCTCCGCAAGGAACAGATGGAAGGGCTATTCCCCAAACATCTTGTGAAGGATGCGGACGACGATGCCCCGGAAGCGGCCTATGTCCCATATATCCAGGGCAAGGACCCGAAGACGGGGGAACCTTACCGCAAGAACGACGACCCGACGCCGACCCTGTTCATAATCGACAACGAGCCGCCCCATCAAATCCTGTGGCACGGCCCGAGCCCGTCGACAATCCAAGACCTCAAGGCCAAGGTCACAGAATACGGAGGCTGATCCAATGGTAGCTGGAGCATTTCCACAAGAGCTAAAACCTGAGTGGGTCGACGTTGACTTCGAGAAAGAAGCCAGACGTTGCGGTAGGGAACTTGGGTGTGTTTGGGAAGAAGCAGAGGTAAGGGACCAGATCATCGCGGCCACTTCTTTCGAGGCTTCTGGTATTTCGGTCATCGCCGAGGATGACTGGAAGGAAGTTTTCGACGAGAAGCAGGGCTACAGCTTGCGGAGCCTAGCTCTCCCACGCAAAGACCAAGATGGTGAAGGTTCATGTACTTCTAACAATCAGACGCGGGGGTTCGAGTACACCTTTGCTCGATCTTACGGTCGAGCCTTTTGGATCAGCTTCTCGCCGATGTCGCTCTACCAGCTATGTGCCTCCTCGAGCGGGAGCGGTTCAAGTCTCTCTTGCAACATCACCAAAGCCCGTGATGTTGGATTCCTTCCCAGCGACACCCCCGAAAATCGTAAACGGTTTGGCAGTATGGTCCTCAAGGATGTGGGGTACTCCCAGCGTAGCAATCCACGGCCGGACGGATGGCAAGAGTTCGCAAAGCAATTTCGCATTCGCGAGTATGTAAAGCTGACCACCGTGGAACAGTTTGCATCCTGCCTGTTGATGGACTTGCCAATCAGCTACGGTCGAAGTGGTCACGCGATTTGTGGTGGTGCCCTCGTTTGGCGGAATGGACGGTGGTATGTTGCCTATGACAATAGCTGGGGAGCCGGTTGGGGCGATGATGGTTGGGGATACGACACGCTGTCCAGCCGGTTGCTGGGATACGGCGTCTACGCCTCGACAGCAATCTGGCATCCCCAAGTTGAAGGTCTTCACCTACCTCCAACCCCCTACAATCTTGTTATGTGATAGGAAAACTCATGGCAAAGGGTAGAATAAGAAGTATGGTCAATCAAGGGCTCTCCGCTGCTTCGCGGGCAGACAGGTTGACTAAGGAAATCGACGATGCAATCCATGGTAAGGGAGACAAGGAATTGCAAATCAAGCGGGAACCCAAGGATGGGTATGACCTGTTGACCATACTTCTTAAGCCAAAGAAACCTAACTGATGGGGAGATCAGCATGGCCTTGAGCGAAGAATTACAAGTCTTACGCAATGATATACAGGTCGTCCACGAGGGGCAGGTTCGCTTAGAAGCAACCTTCAAAGCGATGCAGCCTGTCTGTTCAAAACGGTTCGATAGTTTGGAAGTCACAGTGTATGGCAACGGTAGGAGCGGCCTCAAGGGTGACATAACTCGCTTGAAAGTTTGGATGTGGATGGGTGCCGGTGTTTGTGGCCTTGCTGGCACCGTGGTAGGTTTTCTTCTTGAGAAGTATTTTGGATGACTGCGTTAACGACTTATAAGAACTTCTCTGTTCTCGACAACGATGACCCTTCCGGGGCGGCTGGAAATGCGTTCCAAGACAACTGGAAGTTGGTGGCCGACCATATTGCCTCCACCTCCGACCCTCACTCGACGGGCAACAGCAAAGTCGGTATTGACGCTGGTGCCACTCCCGGTTATCTAGGTGCCGCTGGTAGCGACGGTGTGTTGCGAGTTGCTGATCCTCTAACCTATACAGACGGTGGTGACTACGCGACCCTTGGCATTGACGAGTCAAAACTTGACCACGATCAACTTCTAAACTTTACAGCCGATGAACACTTTACCGTGGGGTCGATCGACCATACCGCAATCCAAAACGTAGGCTCCAACACTCACGCACAGATTGACACACACATTGGAAGCACTTCAAATCCGCATAGCGTTACTTACTCTCAGGTGGGGGCCGACGCGGCTGGAACAGCGGCGGCAGAAGTCGCAAGCCACGAATCGACCTACGATCACGGCAGCTACAATTCCCACCTTACTAATACGTCGAATCCGCACAGTGTAACCTATACACAAGTAGGTGCTGATGCGAGTGGAACAGCAGCGGCAGCGGTTGCTTCCCATGAATCGACTTACAATCACAGCAACTATGATTCGCACCTATCAGACACGGCAAACCCTCACAGTGTTACCTACGCTCAAGCAGGGGCGATCCAGGACGCTGCTGACGCGGTAAAGGACACGCATATTGACTGGGGAACGGGTGCAAGTCAAGTGAGTGCAGCCGATGTTCCGATTGCCGATGCTGGTGGCATTATCGCCGGGGAAGAAGTCGAAACGGCTCTTGCGGAAAACCGCACAGCGATCGACCTCAACACGACACACCGAACCAGCGACGGTTCGGATCATAGCTTCCTAGACCAAAGTGTAGTTTCAGGTAGTTCGCCTGTCTTTTCCAACGCGAATATGACAGGGGATATCTCGGTTTGGACCAACGACAGCGGCTATATCACAGCTACTCTCACCCAGGAACAAGTGGAGGACTATGCCGGGAATCTTGTCTCCAATGCGACAGGTACTCATACTGGAATTACGATCACCTACCAGGATGGTAGTAACGATGTGGACTTCGTTGTGGATCACGACACGGCACAGAACTACGTTGCTGATGAGCATATCGACTGGACGAACGCCTCAGACAACTTCTTGACCACGGGAACCTTGGATTGTGGCGGGCCACTGACGATCACCCAAAACAGTGATACGGTCGTTGTTAGTCACGACGGTACAAACCCTTATGTTAAATGGTCGGATGGGTACTTAACGCTGCAAACCGATGAAGGAACGAGTGCGAATACAATCCTTGCAGTTTATGGCAAGGGTAGCGGCACAGCGCAGATATTTCTGTATGATGCGAACGACACAGTTTATATGTCGCTTCAGGGCCGGTCAGGGAGAGGAGATATAAAGACGGCAGGGACAGGAGCAGGTGATGTTGTTGTGCAAAGCCCAGCCCATGCAGACGTTAAGTTGTTTGAGGATGCAACGAGTGGAGAAACGAGGGCACTTGAAATTTGCGGTTATCGCAGCGGAGATTCTCTGCGAACATTCTCGGTTTCTGTTGGAGCGAGTGCCGCCGATCAAGTCGATTTAAGTGGACTCACTACCTACTCGTTCGCTGGAACTGTTACTGCAACGACACTGACAGACGGCACGTTCTCGGTTACTGGTGGAGCCGTTACGGGTGCCACTGGCAATATCTCCATGTGGACGAACGACCACGGGTACTATGATTCCGATGATGACGTAGACCACGATGCGACTACGAACTTTGTAGCCGATGAACACGTTGCTCACAGCGGAGTCACCCTAACGGCTGGAGAAGGCTTGAGCGGGGGCGGTGACATTTCGACCAGCCGTTCATTCGCCCTGGACTTCACAGAACTAGACGCAGATACGATAGCTGCCGATGACCTCCTGTGCTTCTATGATGACACGGGGACGCATCACAATAAGATCACCTTTGCCAATTTCGAGGGAACTCTCAATCATGATAGTTTATCGGGGTTCGTCAGCCAGGAACATATCGATTGGACGAACGCGAGCGATAACTTCTCTACCACGGGCACACTTGGATGCGGCGGTCCATTAACGATCACACAAAACAGTGATACGGTTGTGTGGTCACATGATGGAACTGATGCTTATTGCCAATGGAGCGACGGCAGTTTGATTCTCAAGACGGATGAGGGAACGGATACAAACACAATCGTAAAAGTGCATGGCAAGGGGACTGGCGACGGTAAACTTTACCTCTACGAAGAAAACGATACTGAATACCTTGAGTTGCTATCAAGTGGGGTTGCTGGCTATGTGCGGGTAAAAGGGAGTAGTCCAGGAAAACTGTTGCTTCAAGACCCAGCCCATGATGATATTCGATGCTTTTCTAGTTGTGCCGAAGGAGAAACCCCATCATTTAGGGTGCGGGGGTTTCGCTCTGGCGATTCAGCTAGAGAACTGGATATTTGTGTCGGAGCAAGTGCCGCTGACCAGATCGACTTCACCGGCCTATCTACCTACTCGTTTGACGGTGACGTGGTAGTTGCCGACGCAACCCCTAGCCTCACACTATATGACACGGACATTTCAGGTGCGAATTGGGGCAAAGCAAAAATCACGGGTAGCTCTAATCTGCTGTTGTTGGGGCACGCGAAGGTCGATGGCAGCGGGGCGATCACCTTTTGGACGATGGACGCTACCGATGGGTCAAGTGCAACTTCCTACGCTGTGACGGTGGATGATCTGACGATCAGCACACCTAGCAACATCTACAACCTTTCCCATGATTCGTTTGCGGATTTCGATGCTAACGAGCACGTCGATCATACGGGGGTCACGCTCACAGCGGGAGATGGGCTCACAGGTGGTGGTGACATTTCAAGCGATCGGACCTTTGCCCTTTCACACCTTGGTATTGAATCGCTTGCAGACCCCGGTGCTGATCGGATCATATTTTGGGATGATGGCGAATCCGCTTGTAAGTGGTTGCAAGCAACGAAGGGAGTACAGATTTCAGGTACGGAACTTACCTTCGACTATTCTTCCCTGACGGCAGACACCCCAGCCGATGCAGACCTACTATGCTTCTACGATGATACGGGTTCTGCCCATGACAAAGTCACATTCCTAAACTTCAAGAAGAAATTTGCCGCTGATGCGGTCATTGCTCTATATACCTCCAATCAAGCACAATCTATTCCTAATGCTGCGTTCACAATAGTCGATTGGGAAGATCAGGTACACGACACGGATTCGTGTGTCACGACCGGAGCCTCCTGGAAATTTACGGCTTCCACTCCCGGTTATTACCATGTCTCATTCTGTAATCTGTTTGACACAACGACCACTTGGGCAACTACAGAAATCGCTCAATGGAACGTCTACAAGAACGGTGCACAATCTCACATGATTTGCCGGGAAACGGATCATAGTAGTGCGGATAATTACATGGAGTGCCAAGGGTCGTTCATCATCTACTTGAATGGTACTACGGATTACTTCGACATCCGGGTATACCAGAACAGCGGTGCGGCATTGACCTTCTACAACAATGGCGACTTCAATTTCATTGCTATCCATCTAGTCAGATAGGAGAGAAACATGGCTGATTTCACATTCACAATCCCCGATGATAAGCTCGCAACCGTGCGTGATGCGATATGTGAAAATCAGGGATGGGATTCGTACCGTCGCGAGTTGCAAGGTTTGACTGATAGGCTGCAAGCCCAAGTTGATAACCAGGAAATCTCACAAGAGACAATGGACGATCTTATCGCTGCGAAGGTCGCAAAGATCGGCCCCGCTTTGAACAAGGCGAATTGGGCGAAGTGGCGAATCGGCTTATGGGTACGGGGGCAAGTGCAAAAGTACCAGCGGAAAATCGCCAGTGACGCGGCGATAGAGCCCGTTGGAATCGACACGGACATCGCAACCACCGACTAACGCGAGGAGCAAAATGAAAGCGCGAAAGATTGACTTGCGAGACTACGTGCCGCCCGGTGTGGACGGTCCAGTGGA
>Ga0180433_10000456_pt1 | contig 70211 bp, 54 predicted proteins | sample SS_ome_8_FD_132980 | JGI IMG/M metagenome (GOLD analysis project Ga0180433, IMG submission 132980) | Hypersaline lake sediment archaeal communities from the Salton Sea, California, USA - SS_1_D_1 metaG | ecosystem: Environmental > Aquatic > Non-marine Saline and Alkaline > Hypersaline >...
CAGCATTGTACTCTTCGAGAAAGTTCCTATTACACAAGTACTTACGAAAAATATATCGCAAAACGAAATTGCTCCTTTTCATAACCAATTGCTATTATTCAACTTATAATGGGACAGTAGTGTTACAAAATATAGCATCAATTTTCAACTAATTTCCGCTCTCCCGGCAAATTTTAGGTAAATCTATTTCGGTACGAAGAAATAATCCGACAACTTGGGCCAAAATAGTCCCGCCGGCGATATTGGAAGCTGTACGACAGCATTTGAAGGTATCTCCCACCGATATAAAAGTGCCGCTTCAAATCCTTCATAACCCGATATATGAAGGTAAACTGAAAAACAATCTTTATAAACTCACATAAAAGAAATTAATACGATACAGTAAAAACCTCTCGAACGGCATAAAAATATTTGACCACGATAGCCGTCTTATTTCCCATAAGCACTTATATTTGAACGAATTACTACCTCCCGGCAACCGTCCTATAATAAAATTTTAGTAAATTCTTAAAAAAAGTGTTCTCAAATATTGACAGGGTGGTAAAAAGTGGTATAATTTCCCACCTTAAATAGGCCAAGTGGGACGAATGCCATGCTATTATTAACAGGCGAATATCAGCACGTAGTCGATAACAAAAGCAGAGTCCTAATTTCTAACAAGTTAAGAAATCAGATTGATGTCGATGAGCACGGCAGCAATTTCTATCTTGTACTCGGCGCTAACGGCATACTTTGTTTGTATCCTGAAAAATATTTCGAACAAATAGCCCTTGCCGTAGCACCCGGAACCACGGCACCGGACGAAGCCGTAGTATTCGAGCGAATCAGCTTTGCTATGTCGAGCAAGGTTGAATTAGACGGTCAGGGCAGATTACTTCTGAACGATATATTACGAAAGAGGGCCGGATTGAAAGACCACATTACGCTTATCGGCGTTAGAGACCATATCGAGTTGTGGAACACCGAAAGCTGGGAACAGTACGTTTCAGACAATATGACTCAATATCAGAAACAAATGTCGCAGGCAAGACAGGTTGTCCTGCTAAAACAGAATGAAGAACATTGACCTTTGGAGTGGAGACAAAACAGAATGATTGGAACGGATTCGAACCATTGCAGGATTGTAGCTGAAAGTCTCGCCGGCAAAAGAGAGAGAAATGAGCAGACTTTTGCCTCGCTGGCAATTCTTGATGAAAGACTGGAACACCTGAGAAAAATCGACGATTCTTTTTCCGGCGTTACATTTTCTCCCGATGCGGAAAAACTTCTAAACCAGAAAAATGCAGTAATCGTTGGCTGACTTTAATGCCTCACAAGTTGATTATTGAGTGAGGCTCACGAATTATCGGGACGTGAGATTTTAGAGCAAAACCGGCATATAATATATAAAACAAGTGGATGGTTCGATAATAGAGCATACTCCGGTTCTTACCGAGACGTTAGCTGAGCAGATAAAATTGCCATCGGACGGCGTGATGGTCGACGCGACCGTAGGACATGGAGGTCACAGCCTTCTGCTCGGCAAAACTTTGGGCCCTGAGGCAGTTATCGTCGGTTTCGACGTTGATAAAATGGCTGTCCAAAGGGCCCAGGTTAATTTAAAGGAACTTGCCTGTAAGGTTATCCTGCTTCATTCGAATTTTTCTCGAATTGACGAGCAGCTTCGCAGCCGGGACATCGGAAAGGTCGACCTTATACTGGCAGATCTTGGTGTCAGCTCGGCACAATTGGCCGATCCTGGATTTGGGCTTAGTTTCCAGACAAATATGCCTCTTGATATGAGAATTGACAAAAGATTAAAGCGTACAGCAGCCGATATAATTAATAAATCAGATGAAAAATCTCTGGCTGATTTGATTTACAGGTTCGGTCAGGACAGGGCCTCACGAAGGATCGCACGTTTTATAGTACGGCAGCGTGAAATAGAGCCGATAAAAACAACAGGCCAACTTGCAGAGATAGTCTGCAGAGCATTTGGAAAAATAAAACGGGGCCGAAGAAGCAGAATACACCCGGCGACCAGAACCTTTCAGGCGTTGAGAATCGCAGTCAACGACGAATTGGAAAATTTGAAGAAGCTGCTCGCCTCAGCGCCGAATCTGCTGAATAAAAACGGGTATATAGCTGTTATCAGCTTTCACAGCCTGGAAGACAGATTGGTCAAAAACGATTTCAGGCAAAACAAAACGTCAGGTATTTACAGAATAGTCACAAAAAAGCCGATTGTACCAACACGAGAGGAAATCAAAGAAAATCGGCGGGCAAGAAGCGCAAAATTGAGGATCGCACGAAAGCAATAACCTCGTTTTGCAATACTCATAAGGAAATGGAGTTTCATTATGACTTCTGATGCGAAGATAGGGTTGCTGTTAGGTTTAGTTTTCATATTTATAATTGCCTTTGTAATTAACGGCCTGCCTCGCTTTCGTTCTAACAGCAGTGAGCTGACGACCAATATGGTCAGTTCGCCGGATACGCTGGGCATCGGCAGTAAAGAACGTAAGGCTCAGGAAGTCTTTAACTGGACAGAGCAGGCCGACCAAGAACCGCCTGAAGAGACACCAATCCCGGCAGAGGAAAAGGAAAACGTGCGATTCGAAATGCAATTGCCGGAGGACATTTCGGTTGTAAAAGATACATCGGTTATGGAAAGTACCGATATGGAAAGTACCGACGAAGCCAAGCCAATTTTAACCGAATCGACAGGACCAATTTTAACCGAATCGACCCAGCCAATTTTAACCGAATCAGCCGAGCCGCCTGCTCCGGAGCCGACAATCGAAGAAATCATCGAGGTCAAGAGACCGGAACCTGTCAGGCCGGTTTCACCAAGAATCTATACTGTTAGCGACGGTGATACTTTGGCCGATATCGCCAAGAAGTTCTATGGCCCCGAACAAGGCAATAAGAGAGCAAATGTCGCGAAGATATTCGAAGCCAACCGCCAACTGCTGAAATCTCCTGATGAAATCTCTGTCGGACAGAAGCTTCTTATACCACCGCTGCGATCTTCGGAGCCGGAAAAGGAAACAACCGAAACCAGCTTTTCAAGCATGCTCTTCGAGAAGGTGAAATCTATCGGCAGGAAGAATCCTTCGACCAGCACCGAGCAATCAAAGCCGAGCAGAGAGTACATTGTGACCGAAGGCGATAATCTGTGGCGAATTGCCGCCAGGCAGCTCGGGGACGGCAGCCGATACACCGAAATAAGTAAAGTAAATGCTGATATTTTAGAGGACCAGGATACTCTTGTCGTCGGGATGCGCTTGCAAATACCGGCCCGATAACCCAACAGCAAGCCCGGATAAATATTACTCTATTGACAACCGAATACTACACGAGAAGCGATATACGTATACAATGTCCCAATCCCGTTTTGTTTTTGTTGTATTTTGTTTTACGGCTGTTTTAATATTAGCCGTTTATCTGCGCAGTGCCAACAATCGCATCTTCTATGAGCTTTGCGCACACTACGCCGAGCAAAACCGGTTGAAACAGGAGCTTGGCAGCAAACAGTTACTGTTAGAAAGCCTGATTAATCCTGCCGCGATTTCACAGCGCGCCGGCGAATCTAATACTGACGATTAGAAATTGAAAAACGTTCGAATAACCATTTTTCTTTCGTTGTTTATGATGGTGTCATTTCTGGCACTTGGCGGGCGGTGTTTTTACCTCCAGTTTTTCAAGAGCAAGCACTATATCGATGCCTCCTTAAGACAGCAGCGGTCATACAAAAGCCGGCAGCCTCAGCGGGGCGTAATCCTGGATTGCCGGGGCAGGGTCCTCGCCGCAAGCAATAAAATCCAAATCATCAAAGCCGAACCCCGAATCATCGACGACCCCAAGGAAGTATCCAGCGAGCTTGCCCCCATTATTGATATGGGTGCACACGTAATCTGCAAGCTTATTGTTGACAGAAAGGATTCGGGCCATGTGAGAATCAAGGCCGGCGCCGATCCGTGCGAGTGCGATTTGGTGAAACGAATTCACCGCGGCATCGCGGTCGAGTCCGACTGGCAAAGACATTATCCAACCGGACGGCTCGCGGCCAATATCGTCGGTTTCACCGATCCGTATAATCGCGGCCTGGAAGGCATTGAGTTGAAGTACGATAAACAGCTTAGCGGCTCGGCCGCGGAGAATATATTCTTCGCCGACGTTCGTCGCCGGCCCATTCGCCTGAAACAGCAGGAAGGCACCTTGAACAACGGCGTCGGAATCATCCTGACAATCGACTCGACCATCCAGCAGTTTGCACGGGACGAGTTGATCAAGCAGTACGAAAACTATGAAGCGGAATCGGCCGTAGCGGTCGTGGCCGATCCAAAGACAGGGGCGATTCTGGCCATGGTTTCGCTGCCCGACTTCGATCCTGCCGATATCGGTTCAACCGATCCGAACAACTTTCGCAGCCGGGCTATCACCGACTGGTATGAGCCGGGCAGCATACTAAAGCCGATAGTAACCGCGATTGCACTGGAAGCCGGCGTAGTGAACAAGACAGAGAAGATTTTCTGCGAAAATGGAAACTACCGCGGCAGAGGATTCGGAAGGATCGGCGAATATCGCAGAGGTTTCGGCGATTTGACCGTGCGTGAAATCCTGATTAAATCAAGCAATATCGGGATGGCTAAAATCGGACAGAAGCTCGGCAAAGACAGACTATACGAAGGACTTAAGCTCTTTGGCTTCGGCTATAGAACCGGAATCGACGTACCCGGCGAGGTAGATGGATTGTTACGTCCGCCGGATACCTGGGACGGCTACAGCGTCACCCGCATCCCGTTCGGCCAGGAAATTTGTGTCACCGCCATGCAATTGACGCGAGCGTTCTGCATCCTCGCAAACGGCGGTCGCCTGGTCCGACCGTTCCTGGTCAGAGCGATTGTCGACAACAACGGAAAGATAACCGAGCTGAAACGACCGCCCCCGCCGGTGGGCTACATTATCAAGCCCGAGGTTGCCGAATGGGTCGTTCGCGAGGCCCTGACCGGCGTGGTTAACGAGGGAACGGGCAAGAGAGCAAAACTTGAAAAATGGCAACTGTTCGGCAAAACCGGAACGGCAAATATCGCGAGAAGCGATGCGAGAGGCTATTCGGAACATAAATACGTCGCTTCCTTTGCCGCCGGGGCGCCTGCGGATGAGCCCGCCATTGTCGTTCTGGTCTCTGTCAGAAAGCCGAACCGAGCGCTCGGCAAAGGCTATACCGGCGGAGTGGTTTCTTCTCCAGTGGCGGCAAAAATAATCGAAAGAACTCTAACGTACCTCGGCGTCAGACCGGACAAAGAACGACAATTATTCACGCGGCTTCGGAACCAGCGATAAAATGGCCAGGATAATTTACGCCGTCGCGGGGGAGGGATTCGGGCACAGCAGCCGCTCGCACCTGATCGGACAGAGGTTAATCGATGCCGGCCACGATGTGATGTTCGTGGGCTCGCAGAAGTCACTGCTGTATCTAAAGCAATATTTCGGCCCGCGAGTCAAAGAGGTTTTCGGACTTTCGTTCGCATTCGAAGGCCGGCGCATCGACAAATCCGAAACGCTCAAGAGGAACCTGCTTAAACTTCCCGATGGATACCGGATTAATGACGAGCTTTTCCATGAGCACTTTGACCCATTCGAGCCGAATCTGGTTATTTCGGATTTCGAGCCTTTCAGCGCGTGGTGGGCATGGCGAAAGAACGTGCCGTTTATCAGTATCGATCACGAGCACATGCTGACGCTCTGCAAGCTCGACCATCCGGCGAAGAACTGGTTTTCCCGGATAACCGCCGGCATTGTCACCGAGTGTCACTACGTAGGAGCGGTGGCCTATATCATACTGAATTTTTTCAAGACTCCCCTGCGAATCGATTCGGCGGTTTTAGCTCCGCCCATTGTCAGGCCCGTCGTCACGGCAATGAAAGCCGAGCCGGGCGAGCATATCCTGATATATTCCACAACCGGCACCGGCCCGGACAAGTTGCGGGATCTGCTGCAAAAATTCGCCGTACAGAAGTTTTATATATACGGTTTCGACGAAGATGCCGAATACAAGAACTGCGTTTTCAAAAAGCGCAGCACTGAAGGCTTTCTCGAAGATTTAGCAACAGCGAAGGGTGTAATCGCCTCGGCGGGATTTTCCCTTATCAGCGAGTGTCTGTATTTGAAAAAGAAAATGCTCCTGCTGCCGCTGGCCGGACAGTACGAACAGATTATCAACGCCCAGTATATCCAGAAGCTCGGCTTGGGAATCTCCGCGGAAAAGCTCGACCAGCCGGTTATTGCCCGCTTCCTCGACGAGCTCGACAAACCCATGCCCGACGACGAAAAAATTCTCTGGCCGGACAACAACAGATTCTTCGAAATCCTCCAGAACGAGCTAAATAAACTCGATCCGGCCATCAATATCTAATGTCCCCAGTGACTTTATCTCAGAGAAGCTTCAATTCCGCCAGCTCAGAACTTCGGGATTTATCCGCAGCATTATATCGTCGTTCGTGCCTGCTTTACCGTCAGGCCCGGGACTGAAAACCTTCCTGTTCTCAACATCAACGATATACTCATCACTATAGGCACAAGCTTTCAGGCTGGCATCTTTGCCGAGTCTTTTTTTAAGAACGATTTGCAGAAGTTCATCCTGTACTTTTACGGCAGTTTTTCGCTTTAACAATCTTTCATAAAAAGACCTCGCTCGAATAAGTCTTGAGCCGACAGGATTGTAGCAAACATAAAGCAAAGGCGGCGGTTTGGGAGTGTGGAATGAAACCGGCCCCATGTCTGGATAGATAGACGGCCATATCGAAAATCTCACATTTTTGGAACCATCTGTATCTTCCAGAATACTTATCCAACCATCGCAGACATTCCTATAAAATCGCAATGTTGAATTCCTTTTAAGCAGTGGGATCTTTTTCACAGTACCCCGGCCTGAAATATCCAAACTGATATCCTTCGTTAGCAGATATTCAAACAATACGCAATTTCGCAGTGACAGTTGCTCCTTCGTTAAGGGTGTGAAGTGCCCTGCTAACAGTTCAATAGATTCCTGCGAAGCCCGTGGATTATTTGCAATCTCATTCGCAGCTACTATGTCGGTAGTCATACAGGCATAACAGATAAATTTACTGATCCATGGCCGGACGTTCAGACTGAGCTTCCTGAATACAGAATCCAGTTCGATCAACTGCACAGTGACGTCGTGAATATCATCCTGCTCGGTCTGCAAGTGCACGTAAACCTCATAAAGATGGTCCAGCTCTATTAGATCCCGTTGATTCAGAAGCTCTAAATCGACGCCAGGCTCCGTCAGGTCGGCTATCTCGGGAAATTCGTTTAGCCGGCGGATTATGTCTCTGGCCATTTCGTTATCAGCCCATATCTGATTTATTTCTTTGGCATAGAAGTTGAGTGTTTCGGAGATTTCCGATGCCGCCGCCGTCTTTATGACTCCCCTTATTCCAGCAATCATGTCCGTGTCACTGTTCGTCAGATCTATAGCGGGCACACCCGAAGAATCATAATCTTCGTCTATCAACGTCTTAAGAACCTCGAAGCTCTCGACGTATTGTGCCGGGGCCGAGCGAAGGTCAGCGATCGTATAATCATTCGGTATCGGCGGGGCATCAATTCTCCAAAAAAGGTAGAAGATAACCATAAAAACAATCGAAATATTAATGCCTGCCAGCGCGATATATTTGCCTTTGAGTTTGCCGCCGCCGCGCCTGATTCTGATGATACTCACAATCCCGATTACTATCGCCGGTATCCCAGCCGGCACAAAGAAAAACAGACTGAAAACCCCCAATACCAGAGAGAGAACTGCCAGTTTGCTAATCTTTGGTTGGATAGGCTCACCCAACAATCCCTCTTCGTAGCAATCCCAACCTTGTTTTTCCTCTTGTTCGTTCATTTCGTGTCAATTATGATTTGTGAATAGTGATTTTTCAATGATTTGTTTGGATAAGTTTAATTATCGGGATCAGAAAATGGAGCCAAAGTGGCTGGAGTGGGCAAAGCGATTGCAGGCACTGTCTCAGAACGGATTGACATATGCGAGTGACCCGTTCGACCGGGAGCGATACGAGCAGATACGGCATATAGCGGCCGAGATGCTGGCCGATCAGGCCGGCGTCAAAATCGGGGATGTGCTGGATTTGTTCGTACGTGAGAAAGATTATGCCACGCCGAAGGTGGACGTGCGGGGAGCGGTGTTTAAGGACGGCAGGATATTGCTCGTGAAAGAGCGGTCGGACGACAAGTGGACGCTGCCGGGGGGATGGGCCGACGTAGGAGAGAGCCCATCGGAGAGTGTGGAGCGCGAGGTGTGGGAAGAGTCGGGATTTCGCGTAAGACCGCTGCGTCTGGCAGCCGTATATGACCGGGGCAAGCACCCGCACAAGCCCCTGATGCATTATCATATTTATAAGCTTTTCTTCATTTGTGAAATCACAGGAGGCCGGGCGACAACAAGCTCGGAGACCGAGCAGGTGGAATTCTTCGAGAAAAATGACCTGCCGGAGCTGTCGATTACCAAGATTCTCCCGGAGCAGATAGAGAAGATGTTCGAGTACTACCGGCGGGACGAACTGCCCGCTTATTTCGATTGACAAGACATAATAAAAATGCAAATATCAAAGATACAATATCAAATGCCGCTTTTCAGTCATTTAAAGTCCACCATAAGGCGTCCCTTATGGCAAGCGAAGAATCTGAACTCAAGAACAATATTATCGCAAGCATTGAGATTCTCCGTCCTGAGTAAAACGAAGGAATAACGCTAAAATGTCATTTTCACTTTGATTTTCAATCTTCCGCAGTCAGGATGGATCTTCCGAGATATCCTGCTTCGATGCAGAACTGTACTATGTCACAGGCCAGTGGTGCGGCGTCTCTCGAGCCGTGCTGGCCGCCTTCGACGACAATGGCGATTGCGATTTTTCTGGCCGTGCTGTCGGAGGCGAAGCCGCCGAACCAGGCGTGCTCGGGCCTTTCCGTCGAGCCTGTTTTGCCGAAAACTTTCACGTCCTCGGCGGCAAGGGTCGAGAGAAACGGTTCGAATTGAGTGTAAGCCGTGCCGCCGGCCTCGTTGACGACGGCGCTCATGCCGTCATATACGACGGCCAGAGTCCCGAGCGAGACGCCCAAGTCCACACCTTCGGAATTTCGAGACTCTTCCAACAACCTCGGCTCTTTGAAGATACCATCCCGTGCCAGGGCGGCCATTGCGCCGGCCACCTGCAGAGGCGTGACACGAAGATCGCCCTGGCCTATGCCGAACCATCTTCTGTCGCTTTGTCTCAGCGGGCCGACATCGTCAAAACTCATGATTTTGCCCGACGGCTCAACACTTGAGATTATTCCGCCAAGCTGGTCGAAATTCCTGGGCAGACCGGTTGGCACCGCCAGGGCGACATAAGCCGGCATAGAAAGTACGTCGCGGCCGTAGCCGAATTTAAAGAGCCATTGCTGCAACGCAACAGGCTCGATTCTGTCGGCGAGGCGCGAAAAGTAGATATTGCAACTTCCCTTAATGGCGTTGCGCGCCATATTTTCCCATTGATTATCATGGCCGACGCCGGGGTATCTTCTAAATATCCAGCAGTTGGGCCATGCCGGCGGGGCCGCCTCGGGCGGGCAATTAATGACCTCTTCCGGGGTTATTTGCCCGGTTTCGAGCCCGGCGATGAGAATCAACGGCTTGACAACCGAGCCGGGCGGATACCGCTTATTAATCGCCCGATTGATAAGGGGCTTGTTAGGATCTTTAATAAGGTTACCATAATCGTACCTGGCGCTGTTGAGATCGTAAAGCGGCAATGAAACCAGAGCGAGTATGTCACCGGTCCCGACTTCGATGACAACGGCCGACATTCCCGGCCCGCAATTCGGGTCGTGATTGTAATTAGTCAGATAGTTTTCGATTCTTTTCTGAAGCTCGATGTCCAGCGTTAACTTAACATCATCGCCGAACTTGGTCTCGGTCCGGCCTGTAAGCTGGCCGTCTATATTATGGCTTAGCTCACCTCGTTTGCCTCGAAGGACAGCCTCGCAGACATACTCGATTCCGTCTTCACGCCCGCAGACTTCTCCTTCAAGATAACTCAGCAATCTGTCGTCCGCGAAAAGCTCTTTATCCTGTTTTTGCGTCGCCAGACCGACCCAGCCGATTGTCTGGGCGGCGACGGAACTATAGGGATAGAACCGATGGCCTTTGGGCAAAATCGCAACCCCTTCGGTATCCATGAATTCCAACTGGGCGGCGAACACATCGTCGTCGGTTTTCAGCTCCAGCAACGGCCAGTTCTCATGCATCTCCAGGATATCCACTTGGCTCGCAAGCTCGTCCCGCTTGTTCGGGTCGGGCTGCTTTCTCTTAAAATCAGCGATTGCTTCAGAAATTGGGATGCCTATGACGCTGTCGTAGTTATCAAAGACTTCTGAATTCGGGAAGTTTTTCCGCCAGGCCTGGAACATCCGACGGTCCCAGACATAATCATTTATTTTTTCTATTTCGTACCATATCACTGACGGCTCTACGGCTTTGAATTGCGCGCATTTCTCGATGATGAGCTGCAAATCCTCAAGCTTCTCGCGTATTTGTTCGTCGACTTTTGCCACCGCAACATCCGAATCGCGTCTGGCAGCAGCCCCGTCGAGCTTGGCCTTGCGCAGGCGTTCATCTAAAAAGGAGCTGAGTTCGTAATTGATTTGCACCCAGAACCGGGCTTCATCCAGGGCCAATACATTGAAATTGCGGTCGAGTATTCTGCCCCTGATGGTTTGAAGCTGTTTGGATTGGCCCCGTTGCCGCTTTAATTCTGCGATTTCACTTTGGACGGACGAGGCGGTCAACAACTGCATTTGCGCCAGGCGGAGCAAACAGACCGCCAGAAGCAGCAAACTTAAGATTACAAATATTTTGACTCGTCTGTTGTACATATTTATCGACGGAATCGATTCGTTTTTATTCGCATCCACCAGGCTATCGGCAGAAACAGAAACGGCCCCACGATGCTTGAGTACAAAGATGTTACGAAAACAACCCTGTAGATATTCGCCGGAATCGGCTCGCCCGTGATATATGCCAGCAAATGAGTCAGCAGCCCGGTAAGAATCGAGGTGACAAAGATCGCAAGTGCCTGAAAGGGCATTCTTTTGATGGCTATTACACGATTCAGATATGCCAACAGCGTCCCGAACAGGCCAAAACTAATCATTTGAGGACCCATTGGTATTGGCGAGCCGACAAGGTCGGCGGCAAAACCTATTGTGAAAGAACTGATGATTGCCTCCGAGGTATTGCAGTAAATCGCAAAGAATACCAACAAGACGAGCAGCAAATCAGGCTTGCTGCTCCAACGCGCCAGCAAACCCTTTTGTAAAACAGTCACTGCAAGGACTAACAGTGCAAACCGAAGCCATCGCATTTTATATCCTCAGTGGGTTCGAACGCGGTTATTTTTGCGGATTCACTATTATCACGGCTACGTCCTCGAGCTGTTCAACATCACATGCCGGCACGACCGTTATGTCCCAAAGCGCAGGATATTTCTGATTCCTTTTACATTCGGAAACTCTTCCCACTACCATCGGGGCGTCCAGGAATCCGGGCTTTTCGAGGGCAAAAACGTTCCGGCCGACTTTGACTTCGTTCTTGACCATCTCGACCTTCGCTAAATTATTGCCGTTGCCCTTCATAATATACTTTAATCCCGTTAATCCCGCTATCTTTACCTGTATCTTCGATGCAGGATCAGTGACCAGAGCTACCCTGGCTTTGGATATTTGGGGAAAGATATCTGATATCGTTCCGATGATACATTCATCGCCCAGGACGAACTGGTCTTTAACCAGGCCCTTGGTTTTACGGCAGCTAATCGTCAGCTCGTTGCGAGCCCCATCGACTGTAACCGGGATGACGTCGGCTAAGACAAAATCCGTGCCTTCCCAAACATAAGTATTATAAAGTTTGTACAGCTTTTCGAACTTCTTGCGTTGCTTATCCAACGTTTCTTCGAGGTTGGCAATATAATTTAGATACTGCGTCTCACTGCGGCTGGGAGCATCCGTCAGCACCTGCCGTGTTTGTGCCGTCAGCGCTAATTCACTGCCGATACTCAACGGCCAGCGAAAAACGTGAACGAAAGCAAGCTGGCATTTACTCGTTAAGTCCTGTGGAGCAAAGAGTAAGATAAGCCCGGTTAACATAAACCAGGTAAATAACATCCTTCTGGAGACTTTTGTTTGCTTCCTTGCCATGATAGTACGTCGTTACTTTTTATACAAACCACATCGCGCGCCGCCCAAAATGAATCATTCCCAGCCGTATTCGTTGTGGTCCATCGTATCCTTCCATAACTCCAGATTTTCCAGATAGACGCTGGTCCCCCGAGCGACACTGCTAAGCGGATCATCGACGATCTGAACCTTCAGGCCGGTCGCATTGGCCAGGACGGTATCCATTCCCCGCAGCAGTGATCCGCCGCCGCAGATGTGTATGCCGTTGTCAATCAGATCCGCCGCTAATTCCGGCTCGGCTTTTTCCAGCGTTGCCGTTACCGTATCTATAATCGTGGCGATGGGATCGCGAAGGGCTTCACGTATCTCCTCACTCGTTATGACAATTTTCCTCGGCAGGCCGGAAATGGTGTCTCTACCGGCTATTTCCATTGTCAATTCCTCTTCCAGCGGAGCGGCCGAGCCGACTTGTATCTTGACTTTTTCAGCTCTCGCCTCGCCGATGAGCAGGTTATAAGTTTTCTTGAGGTGATTGATTACCGCCTCGTCCATATCGTCGCCGCCGATGCGGATTGACTCGGAGGTGGCGATGTCGGCCAGACTCATAATGGCTACCTCCGTCGTCCCCCCGCCTATATCGACAATCATCGAAGCAGTAGGATCGGTGATCGGCAGCCCGGCGCCGATTCCCGCCGCCATTGGTTCGTCAACAAGATAAACTCTGCGTGCGCCCGCACGCTCGGCGCTATCTATAACCGCCCGGCGCTCGACGGCTGTGATTCCGCTCGGCACGGCGATAACCACTCGCGGCCTGACAAGCCCGCCCCGTCCGTGGACCTTCCGGATGAAATAGCCCAGCATCGCCTCGGTGATCTCGAAGTCACTGATAACGCCATCCTTGAGCGGCCTGATGGCACTAATCGAGCCAGGTGTTTTGCCTAACATTTCACGGGCAACCAGCCCGACTGCTTCGCCGTTGTTAAGGACGATATTGGTTCCTTTGCGGACGGCAACGACGGAGGGTTCATTGAGGACAATACCTTTGTCGCGAACACAAACAAGGGTCGTACACGTGCCCAGGTCGATACCCATATCCATACTGAACCAACCTAAGACTGAGTCCAGTAGCACTTTCGACTCCTTTCTGAGATCCCAATTTAAACTTTTTAAGAGCTTAGAACTCCTGTTTCGCTACCTTGTTATATAACTGTCGTGACTGGTATTGTCAATAGCGATTTGGCTACTGTATTTTAAAAATCGTGTCGTACTGCGTGTAACATTGATAAGCGACAAAGACTGCCGTAGCCAGAACTGCGCAAAACGCTACAGCAAGAATGACTGTGTAAAGATTATCGGATGCGGTTATTTTTTTTCCACGACTCTGCAAAACGGGACTCATATATCAACCTCGCATAGCAACACAATTAATCAAAATTGCGTTTTCTATAAATTAGTACTAACTTTGTCATTAACTCTGGGCTGATTCTGCGCTTGTTCCTGCATAAGCTCGAGCCAACCGACCGCCTTCTCAGGCCAAACGTCCAAAACCACGATATCGCAAATAAACTTATTGCCGCGAGTGAGATGAAACCTCATACCTTCCTTGACACCGTCCGCCGCACCGATTGATATTTCAGCCAGGAGATTCTTCAAGTCAACTTCGGTTATCAATCCGTTCAAGTCGATATCTTTAGTGGGAGGTGCCACCCTAACGGCCTCTTGCACCTTTGTAACCGGAGAAGGGGCAGCAATAGCTTTGCCATATTGTCGTAAGTACTGGTCAAGCTTGTTTTGCAGTTCGGCCTTTTCTTCAAGCAGGCGTTTAGATCCTTCCTGAAGCTGCCTTACTATCGCCATATTCTCCATAAGAGCGGCTGTGGTGTCTTTGAGTTCTTTTCCCTGCTTGATCAGCTCGGCTTCCTTCGCGTCTCGCTCGGCGAGGGCATCTTTCACCAACTGCTGGTTCTTTTCAATAGTTACGGAGAAATCCTTTACTATTGTCATCCAGTTATTCACTTTTCGTACCGCATCATCTCTTTCTCTTTCAGCATTCGCGAGATCGCCCTTTAATTTGTTAATTTGCTCCCCGAGAGAGGCAATCTGTTCTCCCAGCTTTTCTGCTTCTCTGTTCTTTTCCTCAATTGTATTATTCAATTGAGTTTTTGCATTGTCCTCATTCCTCTTGGCGGCCTGGTAGCTGTTGTTTTGATTTTCATATTTCTGTTTATAATTATCAGCGTTTGCTACATAAGTTACTACTATCCCACAGAGGAAAATTGAGGATATCGTCAGCAGAACTATTAAGACCTTCGTAAGCGTACTCAAAACAAGCTCCTTTCAGTAATGTTGTGTTTTCTTTTCAATACACTCCTTACCATATCAAAGGGTGCCCCAAACACATTAAAAGACATTTAGGGGGAAGGCTCCATTCTGCTCCTCACCAAAATTAAGCTCCCAAATACGTTTTCGGACGTTCGGAACCCGGCTCATTACTTGCCGGGCCGCTACATTGGAACCCAAGCCCTGATATTATATGTACAGTATAATTGTACGCTTAAAGCTCGGAAAGGTCAAGTTATTTTTGATAAATAGCCTAAATTAAAATGCACGGTGAAAATCTACTATGCCACGTCTGATAACATGTTATTTTCAGGCGTTAATTACTTCATTTTACACTGAAAAACAGCCTTGGCGGCAGCAATTCGGACAAATTTCGACTCATTTTTCAAAAGCTGGGGCAGAAATTTTTCCAGAGACGGTGTGCATATTTGACCGATCGCCAGTGCTGTTAATACGTTGGCGCGTTGGACGGCCTCCCTATCCATGCCGTTAATGAGATTTTTATCGAAAACCTCGAGGACTTCCGACTCGCCGATCCTGTCTCTAAGCTTGCCAAGCTGTTCGGCGGCAGTTAGACGGACTTCCAATACATTATCATCCAGCTTGGTTACAATAATATCTCTGGCTTTTGAAGTACCAAGAAGTCCCATTGCTCTTAAGCCCATAATTCTGTCATCAGCAAAAGCGCTATAAACTATTGCCCAAAGCTTCTGTAGTACTGTTTCATCACCGAGCCTGGCCCTGGCCTCTAACACCTGAAACCTGACCTTATCACTGGAATTTTTATCTTCCTGGGCCCATTTCAGCAATTCCAATGTGCTTTTGTCTCCCGTTTTGCCGAGCAGAAAAACGGCGTTCGCTCTAACTGTCTGATCCTCGCTGCTTATCGCCTTGCGAACAACTTCGTAATACTCGGGAGATCCGAGCTTTCCCATCGCGTAAGACGCCGCCACGATGACATTTACATCTTTATCCTTTAACAATCTGCTTACCGAGTTTTTCGCAAGCGAGTATTCCATATCGCCTATAGCCAAAGCCGCTGCAAATCTAACCGGTGTATATTCATCCTGCAGCAGCCGCTGTACCTTAGGCATCAATCTGACTTGCCCGGTAGTAGCGATGACTTCGATAGCATTAACTCTGGCCAGTGGATTAATATCGGCCAGGGCATTTTGTATAATCCGGAAGGCTTCGGCCTCGGGGGAAGCTACATCGGTAACGTAGAAATCCCCCAATCTCGATTGTGAGGACTCCTCGCAACCGGAGACAAATACGACCAGGCACGCAAAAAGTAATGTGTATGCAATGGAAGCAATCATAATTTTGTGCTTTTGCGTTTTTCTTTTTGCGGATTTGCTTCTCATTTGATCATTCCTGATAAACACGTTTTTTAGCTCTAAAGAATTTACTCGAAAGTAGCACTATTATGAGCACAATAACACAGAGTTCACAACAAAAATCCAGCCATTCGCCGTATTTACTGAAAAAAGTTACCCTGTTATCTACTGGTATTCTGTCAATGAACCATCCCGGCATGCCTGTTCGGGCTTTCGCCTCTTCGGGAAGACTGCCGGCTGTAAAGCCGTTTCTTATACGTCCCGCGCTGTCGATCAGACAGCTTATACCGGTATTGACACTTCGCAGTACGGCAAGCCGGTTTTCGACCGCGCGGAACACACATACCGCCGCGTGCTGGGTAAGCTCCGCGCTCGGTTGCACTTTATCGTCCTTGAATCTGACGAACCACCCGTCGTTGCTTATATTGACGAGCCAGTCGAGCCTCTTTCCGCCGTGCTCGTCCAGGGCGAATCTCCGGCCAATCTCCGGAACGGTGTCTTCATAACAAATCATCACGCCGAATTTGTAATCATGCATCCCGCTATTTTCGTTGCCGGTCATCTCGAAAATCGTGTATTCGCTGCCGTAGTCGAGTGAATAATCGAAGTTGTAAGGGATGAACTTGATTTTCATCAGCAGCTCATAAAACCATGACAGGCTTCTCCTTAACGGCAATACTTCCCCGAAAGGCACCAGGTGAATTTTATTGTAAACTTCCCTGGCTTTGTCGCCGTTTTTTTTATACATAAAAGCCGAATTGAATCTCTGACCTAACTGGATTGCCATGTCCTCCTGTATCTCGGGCGTGCCTCCATAGGCGCCTACGAGCAGATAAGCCGTATCTTTGGCGTGCTCCCGAAGCGCATCATCATAAATCCTCCAGGGATGCGAAGGTTCTAAAAGGCCCAACACTTCAGGATTTAATGTTGCCTGCACCATTGTCTCGGGCCATACGATCAGCTCGGCTCCCGCCAGGGCGGCGGCCTTGCTCTGCTGCATCAGGCCTGTGAACAAATCGTCGCCGGACTCGAACGTCCTTTTGACCGACTGAGGTACATTCGATTGAAGCGATGCGGCGAGAGGGCCGGCTGTTACGCATTCGGCCTCCTGGTCGATCCTCCACCGCCCATAGGCAAAGGCGCCAACCACCGCCGCACAAACTATCGCCGTATTGGCAAACTGAACAGGCGTCAAAACCTTCTTTTGGCGAACAGCCACGATCAGACCGGCCAGCAGCCCGTTGACCATCGCTACCAGGAACGACACGCCGCCGGCACCGAATATGTCGGCAATTTGGATTAATGTGACGTTGCGATACTGGCTGTGCGCCAGAAACCGCCAGAAAAAACCGCCCAGAAAGAAACCCTGTAACCGCTCGATGCCGACGATTAATACCGCCGCCGCCAGAAACAGCGGCATCTTTTTCATCCGGCAGTAACGAAGACAGAGCGCCAAAACCGGCCAGAGCAGTGCGGTGTACAGGCAGAACACAAGCCAGCCGACAATCGTCACCGGGGCCACCCAGTACAAATTGCCGAGCCAGTAACAAAGCGAGATAATGTAGCCGAAAAGGAATAATCGCCGGGGCCGGGCCTCCGGCGAACAGGCCAGTATAAACGGCACCCACGCAACCCAGGCCACCGGCGCCAAGTCTATCGGTGCCTGAATAACCGTCAGCATCACGGCAGTACCGATAAAAGGCAATACAGAATTTAGAATGCAGAATTTAGAATTTAGAGGTCTCAACTCTTTATTCTTCATTCCAAATCCTCTAAAACCTTGGCTATTTCCGTTGTGCTGTATTGCTTCTGGTTGTTCATTCGCAACGTGAATTGATTTGTGAAAAGCTTAAAAAGCTTTTTGTCAGCGACAATTTCTCCTGGTGCTCTTTTGAAATCCCCCGATAGCCGCTTAACTTCATCCAATTCGGCGGCGCTAAGAAACACGTTGCCGGAACATTCCTGCTTCAATTGAGTCAGACGTTTGTTCGAATTCTCTACATAACTTTCGGAGATTTCCACTCCAACATAATTTCTTTCCAATTGATATGCGGCTGCCGCTGTTGTTCCCGAGCCGCTGAAAGGATCGAGGACGCAGTCACCCGGATTCGAGCTTACCGCTACTATTCTCTTGAGCAGACTTTCCGGCATCTGGCAGGGATGCCAGCCCGCACGTTCCTTGAACGTTCCACAAACCCGCGAGTCTGAAGTCCACACGTCATCCGGCATCTTGCCTACGGGATTGGCCCGCCTGTCGTTATAAATTAGTTGCCTGTCCGAGGGAACGCGAACTGTGTAATCGTTGAAGGTAAAATTCTTACTGTCATTCGCAAAGTAAAAAATATGAGTATGTGCCCGCGCGAATTTGGTTTTTGTCTGCTGGCCGAAGGTATAGTGCCAGATTATCCAGTTCCGCATAATCAGGCCGAGCTCGTCGGCGATGATTTTGACGTTTGCGGCGTAGTCGTCGCCGATAGCGATATAGAATGAGCCGTGCGGCTTGAGAACCTTTTTGCAGGCGCTCATCCAATCCTTGGTCCAGGCGATGTAGTTTTTCTTTTTGACCTTATCGTAGTACTTATCGTACTTGTAGCCGATATTGAACGGCGGATCGGCAAAGATAAGGTCGGCAAAAGGCTCGCCGACTTTGCCCAAAACCTCTATACAATCGCCGCAAATTATCTTGTTAAGAAACTTATTCATAGCGATATATTAGAGATTCTCGCCGAGTTTGCAAGAGAGAACTGATTGATTGTCAATACAAAGTTCGTTACCAAAGATAGTTACGTAATATGCCGGCCAAAAGTTGGCTGTTTTCGCCGATAATATCGTTAAAAAAATCGTTAAAGACAGAAAAATCGTTACATTCAGAACCGATGGTGGCACTTAATTACAGTACTTACTGATTGGTTCTCCAAGGAAGGAGGACGTATAGTGTATTAAAATGCACTATCGCTCAAGCCCCCTGCTTTATCAAATCCTCTCCTCCGTGAAGCGGGGGCTTTTTTAACAATTTCCGATTTTCGTTTTTACGATTTACGATTTCAAATCTGTAGATGCTCAGTTTACAGCAGGTTTTTGAATTCGCTGACAGGCACGGGCTTGCCGGATTCTGCGGAGCGGTCGGCGGCAAAGCACACAGCCTGCGTTTTCGCCGCATCTTCGAGGTCGGGAAACGGTCTCCGGTCGTCGATAATGCAATCGAGGAAATGGGACACTTCGCCCTGAAAAGGATGATGTCTGACATCGCCGCTGTCCGGCAGGATAGTTGGAATCTTCATAAAATCGTTCTGGCCGCCGAATAGCTTCGGGGCAAAAATTTCATTGTTGCGGAGTGCGCCTTCCGTGCCGTAGATTCCAATGTTGAATCTGTACGGCATCTTTGCGTCGAAGGTCGTAAAGCTGCGCCCGATCTTTCCATCTTTGAATTTCAAATTTACGGAAATTGTGCCGGGATATTCTGCGGGATTGTCCGTTTTGGTCTGATAGGCGGAAACCTCCTCAACAGGACTGCGTGCGAACCACCGTAAGGCGTCAATGCCGTGACATCCCGCCGTCAGAAGTGCCGTGCCGCTTTTTTCAAGGCTGCCATACCATTTCAAGGCCCAAATTCTGTGCAGATAATCGACCTCCACCATGAAGATGTCGCCGAACACGCCCTGCTCGATCAGACGATCGATGGTCATCAGCAGTGGATTCCAGTGCAGCACAAAACTGACTATCGTTTTGACCTTGTTCTTTTTGACCGCCTGTCGCTGTTTATACACATCCTCCGGAGTCAACGCGACGGGTTTTTCAATGATAATATGCTTGCGGGCCTCCGCGGCGGCAACCACGTATTTCGTGTGCGCATTATGCGGCGTGCATACCGCGACGATATCCACGTCATCCCGCTCGAGCATTTTTGCAGCGTCGGTTTCAACCGCGCACTGCAGGTTGTAACGGTCCCGGTATCGTTCGGCATTGCTCCGATTTCGGCTCACCAGTACCCGCATTTCGGAACGATCATCGTTCTCGAAGGCCTTTACATACTCTTCGGCCACCCAACCACAACCAATAATTGCGGCACCAAGCTTTTCCATATTCAGGCTCCTTCAAACTTGCTGAGTATCTATTTAATTTTAACCACGAATTTTTACGAATATTTTTAAATTCTAATTGTGTTTATTAGTGTTCATTCGTGGTTTTTTAATTCTAAGAATAAAAAGCGGCATATCGTTCCATCGCATCCGCAATCGCCCTGACGTTTTCAAGAGGGACGCCGGGATAAAGGCCGTAAATCATCATCAGGCCTCCTTCGGGGCTGCCGAGTTCCCGAACTTCCCGGCTAATCAGCTCGTCGATTTGCTCCGGGCTTCCAAAGCGGGTGATTTGCTGCCGGTCGATGTCGAGATCTATGCAGAGCCGGCCTTTGAGATTCGCAGCTATCCAGTCGATGCCGTTAACGAGGTCCTGCAAATTCAGAGCGTCGACGCCGCTAATAATAAGGTCATCGACCAAAGCACGAATGTCGCCGTCGGAGTGCATGTGAACAAGACGGCCGGTTTTGTGGGCAGGTTCCATCAAGTGCTCGTAAACCGGCTTAATATAAGTTCTGAAGTACTCGGGCGAGAGCATCGGCCCGAGCTGCATGCCAAGATCCTCAGGATACCGCATCATTGCTGCGCCGCAGTCAACATAGCGCTGCACAATACCCAAACTGAAAGACTCAACAATCTCGATCAATCGCCGCAGCCTTTGTTCTCCATCCGCCATATCGAGCAGCAGATTTTCGTATCCTCGCAGATAGCTGAGCCTCAGAAAAGCGTGTCCATGTTCGAGACTGCCGACGCCGTGTTTTCCCTGCCTTTTGGCATCGAGAATCTTTTCCTTTATAATCGACCAATCGACTTGCGCCATGCCGTTCGACTGAGCCGGGTCCGGCGGAGTAAAATTCTGCAACGCATCCCAATCGGCCAGTGGGTGCTTTGTCACGGAACCGGTTATGCCGTCATCGGTCGTTTCCCAGACGCAGCCCCATGTATCCGTATAAGGTTTACCCGCCCGTTCCCAGGGGGCCGGCTCCGGCAACACTTTATCCTCCGAAGTGAAGTCGGGAAACAGAAGAGGGTGTTCGGCCATGAGTTCGAACAGAGCTTCGTGCGGATAATGATGCCAGCATGCCGGATTTATCCAGAAGGTCATTGGGATATGCTCGGGCCTTTCGAAACGGATAGCTTTCAGCGTATTTTCAGTAACGATGTCAGTAAAATCCATATCAGAAAAAAGGAAAAAGACAAAAAACAATCAATTTTCAGTTCAATAATTTTTACTTTTAGCTTTTTTTTGCTCCGAATGGGTGGCAGCCTCAAGCGCAGCTTGGGGATGATTTTGACCCACCATCCCCAAAGCCTGCGGCTTTGAGGCTGCCACCCTTTTCCAAATCCGTCTACAAATTTACATGTTTTGAGGTAATAGTATCACCGGTTTTTAGGATTCCGTTCAGCCGATCATTACCACCTTACCCAGCCGGGCCGACTCATAGCAGGCGGTCAATATCTTTTGACTTCGCAGGCCAAGCTCACCGCTTATGAGCGGCTCACGATCTTCGAGCACCGCCCGGCTGAATTCTTCGATCTCGGCTTGATAAGTGTTTACCGACTCGGGTTCGATTGTCAGCCCTTCAGCCGCCGACCTGGCCTGCTGCGCATCGTAATCCTTGCCGTGTTGTTCGAGAAACGCCGTCATCCGGCCGGCGGGTCCCTGGCCGATTGTCCCTTCGGCTAATATCGAACCTTTCGAGCCGTAGAGCTCAAACACGTTTTTGCTGCTGTTGTCGGGAATACAGAAAAACGTATCGACAGTCGCCAAAGCACCGTTTTCGAAAAACAGCATTACTGTTGCACTATCCTCGCATTTATAATCATGGACGCTATTGTTTATAAAACAACTGATCCTGCTAATTCTCCCGAAGAACATCTCCAGCAGATCGATGCAGTGCCCTCCCATGTCTATAAGCGACCCGCCGCCGCCGGTGGCAGGGTTCTGACGCCAGGCGCCTTTGATGGGCGGATACCAGCACGAAAGCTGGGCACGAGCATAGACCGGTTTACCAAGCCTGCCTTCTTTTATCAGCCTCAGCGCCTCCCGGTGCTGGGAGACAAAGCGCATCATAAAAGCGCAGCCAAGTTTAATTTTCTTCTGCCGGCACAGCTCGATCATGCCTTCGGCCTCGGCAACTGTCATTCCAAGAGGTTTCTCGCAGAGCACGTTCTTTCCGGCTTCGGCGCAGGCTCGAACCTGCTCGGCGTGAACATGGGCGGGCGTAGCGATATAAACAGCGTCAATATCTGCATCAAGCAGTTCGTTAATACCTGCCGCCTCTTGAGCGCCATACTCTCTGGCCACCTCGGCATTCACCTGCTGATTGATATCGAAAACCGCAGAGAGCTGGGCATTTCGGGCTTTGATAATGCCCTCGGGAATCGTCCTTCTTTTGGCAATTCCACCCGAGCCGATTACACCCCATTTGAGCTTTTTGGACATAGTATCAATCCTCTTACATTTCTATTTTGAATAGGCCTTTATTACTTTAGCCAGAGCGCTACCTATCTGACGACAATCTTCTTCGGAATATGTCGGAAATGCGAAACAGGTAAACGTGTGGCCCTGATGCCAGACGGCGTTGGGCACCTTCACTTTGCTGTAGTCGACACTTTCGGGAGTCGTGTACTCTTTGGACTTGAATGGAAAGCCGCTCTTGCCGAAAGAATTGTGCTGCTGAAAGGCCTTTTCAGTGTGGCACTGGGGCCAAAATACTTTCCAGCACGGGGCGCCTTCCGCAGAGCAGGCGGCGACAAATTGATCGATATCACAGGACATATTTTCAACGTCGAGGGAAAAAGCCATAACGTACCAGCCATTCTGACGCTCCTCGGTGTCGATTGGCGTATAAACGACGCGGGGCAGTTCTTTTATCGAATCGATTATGATTCGTGCGTTGCGTCTGCGATTGGGCAGATTCCAGGTATCAATCCGCTGAAGCTCCGCCAGCCCGATAGCCGACTGCATCTCGGTCATGCGATAGTTCCAGCCTACTATGTTATGGATATACGGGAGTCGCTGCTCCAGCTCCAGCAGGCTCAACCGCTGCTTGACGTCATAGCCATGATCACGAAAACTACGTGCCTGCCATGCCAGCTCTTCGTCATCGGTTGTCACCATACCGCCTTCGCCGCCGGTGGTAAACGTTTTATTCTGACAGAAGCTGCACGCGGCGATATTCCCAAGGGTGCCGGTCTTTTTGCCTTTATAAACGCCGCCAAAGGCCTCGGCGTTGTCCTCAATAACAAAGAGATTATGTTCTTTAGCGAAGTGCAGTATTTTGTCCATATCGCAGACGTTGCCGTAAAGATGCACGGCCATTATCGCCCTGGTCCGCTCGTTTACAAGCTTCTCGGCAGATTCGACGCTTATACAATGGTCGTCGATATTCACATCGGCGAACCGCGGTACAGCTCCGGCCTGAACTACCGAGAAACTACTGGCGATAAAAGTATAGCTCGGAACAATTACCTCGTCACCCGGGCCGATCCCAAGGGCGCTCAGCGCTATGTGAAGGGCCGCGGTTCCGCTCGAAGCACTAACGGCGTATTTACTGCCCTGCCAATCGGCGAATTTTTGCTCGAACTCCATGCCCTTCCGGCCGGTCCAGTAATTGACCTTGCCCGATCTGAGAACCTCCTGCACGGCGTCGATTGCCTTTTCATCAAATTGAGGCCACCCGGCCAGCTTGTTTGTCACTGCTTTGGGACCCCCGTCGACGGCTAATTTTCCTGCCATTTAACTGTCCTTTCAAAATATATGTCAAACCAAATGTTACCACTTCATCCAGACTCCTGCAATCAAGTTTCTTCTCATAAACGTAATCGAAGATAAGGAATAATTGACATCGACCAGTCAAAAATTTATATTCTGCTAAAGTTAGGAGAATGCTCATGGTTAAGAATGCTATTTTTGTCATATTTCTATGTACCGTTTTTTCAGGACACGAAAACTGCAGCGCACAGGGAGTTTTCTTCCGGGAATACTGGGCAGAATTTGACGCTGAGATAAGCAATTCCAGGGGAAGAATGCTGCGGGTAAACGACGCCGAGCTGAGCCTCCATGAAGTCTATGGCAGAAGACAGGAAGCCCTGTCGAACGGATTTACGCTGATTAACGTGCCGGAGGACCTCTTCAGACTACGCGATGCGGAGTTGTATCTCGAAGTCTGGGGCGGCCATCCCGGCACCGCCAACAAACGTTTTATCGTCAATGGAAAACAAATCTATCCGCTCGGCGAAGACGGCGTGAAAGAGAAAAACTGCGCCTATTCTTATCCCGTGACATCAATCAAAGTGGAGCATCTTGTCAGCGGCCGAAACGCATTTCAATTCGCATGTGACCGGGGCAAAACTTTCTGGGGACATTTTATTATCGATGAGGCCGCCGTACGATGTTATCTCAAGGGCGACCATCCGGATTTGAAAAAAAACAATCTTCAGGATTTCAAGGCCCGCGTACAGCTCCAGCCGCCGGGCTCGACACTACCCGACCGCGTGAATATGAGTTTGTCATATCCCGAGGATTACGAGAAGTCGATAATCTCGGTCGAGTATTTCGGCCGGTACGAAGGATTCGACGATAACGGCAACAAACTCGAAAACGACTGGCACGGCTACACTCACGACAGGAAATACGTAAACCACCTCGGCCAGGTGACATCTCCGCCTTACTCGCGGAGCTGGGATACGAGCATGATTCCCAGCCAGACCGGACCAATAGCAATTAAAGCTCTTGTGCATTTGAAGGGAGGCTTTCACTATTGGACGAGTGTGCTGGACGGGCTTGTATTTCCTACATACAGAAATAATGTCGAACTGTATAAATGTGATGAGCTGCCGAAGCCTTTCTGGTCCCGTGCATCGAAGCCGGTAACGGCGACAATTAACCTGCCCCGGAATCCGGATAACGCGGAAGCCGCCAGGCTGATGGTCAGAATCTGGGACGGCGGTGAAGGCACCGTTAAAGAACAATTTAAAATCAACGGCCATCCGTATTCAATAACGTCAGGAAGCGCCAACCACGATCTGGTATTTACGAACGTCGAGGTGGACATCAAACATCTCAAACCCGGCTCAAACACGCTGACGTTACTGAGCGACACAGAGCACCACGGCATAGAAGTTTTACTGCCGGGACCATGTTTGCTCGTCCAATATGGCAAATCCGTGCAACTGCCGTTCGACTAAGTCGTAAGGTATATAATTTGTTCTTCAGGGGCTTTTTGCAAACGTGTAACCAATTGTGTGAATTCAAATGCTAATTTGATCCATTGTCTTATGAAGTGAATAAAGTACCCCGCCAATACATATACTCCTCATGGTCTCGGGACTATTTCTCGCGGCGAGCGACGTGCTTGTTCATAAATCCGATCGAATAATTTGTTCGCCTGTTCATTATCGAGCGTCTTTAAGATTTTATATTGTTTCAAAGCAGATTGCTCATCTCCAATTCCTACATAGGCAATACCAAGGTTCAAGTGCGCCTCGACATGATCTGGGTTGAGTCTGAGGCATTGCTCGAATGCCTCTATGGCTTCGCGGTAGCAACCGATTCTGGTGTAAGAAAGACCCAGGGCTTCATGTGCCCCGAAAAAGTCTGGCGAGATTCTGATAGCTTCCTTGTATGAATCAATTTCCTCAATATCATTTCCCTGTCTGGCATAAGCGCGGCCAAGGCCCAAGTAAGCCCAATAATTTTGAGGATCGTTTTTTACTGCCTGACGGCAGACTTTGATTTCCTCATCATAGAGTCCAAGTTGACGATATGCTTTTGCCAGAAGATAAAAAGCCTCGTAGTTGTCTGGGTCAGCGACGATAACCTCTCGAAGAACATCAACTGCTTTGTGCCACCAGCCAAGTTCGCTATACGCGACGCCAAGCTCAAAGTTTACCTTAGCCGGCAACCCAATATCACGGCTAAATTGCGAATCAATGCTAGCGCATTGTTGGAAGGTTGTTATTGCCTCCTCCCATTGGCCGTAGCCCATATATGTAATTCCAAGCCACCAATACAAATCTGAGAGGTCATTTTTATCATTGACGGCCTTGATTCCTTCCCTCAATATTTCTATCGATTCTTTTACACAGCCATTTTCATTATACACAATGCTAAGTTTTAGATATGATTCGGCGAATGTTGGATCGATTCTTATTGATTCGCGAAAAGTTTCTATCGCTTCCTGCTGTCGGCCCGCTTTGGAGTGATCAACTCCCCTATTATGAAGTTCCAGGGCGCGAAGGTACTTACATTCTTCCGTATCGGACGCATTGATAGGGGTATTAGCACCGAGTTCAATGGTCTGTGCTAAGGCACGCACTTCCTGCTCAGTCGATGACAATACGTAGCACTGTATTTCTTCTGTCTGGCTATCAAGAATCTGGGTGATAGTTTCTATCTCAACTCCGACACGTCGGAGGCGGTCTATTACCAGTTTTTTGTCTCCACCTCTGCCTGTACGTTTTTCGATGATGACAAAGTCGCCGTTACCAAGTTCCCAATGGCCCATTTCACAAGAAAGTTTCCACCCTGTATGTCGTAAGTACCTGTTCAACCAATCAAGCTTATTAAGATCATCGTGGGCAGCAACCAAGACCTCAGAGAACCAACCAGTTCTTCTAAATAAGCCGGCGTGCAATACTTTGGACGGCCCAGAGTATGGAACTACTTCCCACCACGGCTCGGTGTTAATCCCAGCGTCTTTGACCGCTTTGTGGAATACTCTCCATTGTTGGGAAGTGAGTTGTTTGTTTGATTCGTTTTTCATTGAGATTCTCCGTTGAATTACATGTTCAAAAACAAATTGATATTCCCGCTGTTAATATATCGGCCAAATTGTAAGGTGATATAACTTGTGATCTGCTTTCTGTCAGAATATATGTAGAACTACGTATTACTCCGATAAGAGCCCTTGTTTCGTGTTGGGAAACTCCCTGTAAAGCGTTCCAAATCAATTGCCGATAAATAGATGGGGTGAGGTACACCCAAATTGGTTAGAGTAATAAGAACATTTTCCGATCGCCGGAAAACAAATCAAATTTCGGCTCGCTAAGCGTATAATGATGAGGTGACAAGTATGATGGAAATCTTGAGTGGTGTAATCCTCGGTAGTTTCTTTTCTTGGCTTTTTACGCACATTTACTACAAGAAATCTTCTGCCAAAATTCCTGACTGGGCAAAACCGATAGTGGAAAAATTACCTCAATCAGAACCAACGGAGCAGGAATTATTACAACTCTTTCAGGAAGCTCTAAATAGTAGATCAGCAATTCCTGATCCGGTGTTAGGCCACGTTGCCTGTCCCGAATGTTTTTCTCCGAGCCCCGATTTCAATCAAACGTTATACGGCGATGATAGTCATACTGTCGTTATCAAAACATGTCCTCAGTGCGGGTGGAGCGAACATGCCGAAGTTTAACCGATTTATAACAATATCTGATTAGCGAGAAAAAACAATGAACCGTGTTCCCAGTATTCCAGAAAAAGGAGAGGTCAAGAAGCTTTCACATTGGGCGCGGGTGGCACTTGCTGCTCGTTGCGCAAGGCGACTCCAACCACTTCTCGGGAGGGTTTGGAGCAGTATAAGTCAAGAGGATACCGAAACAATTGAAAGTGATATATCCGCGATAGAGACTGCTGTTGAGAATGCACAGTCAATCGAGAACGCTGAAGAATTTGTCGACGATATCTTATATGTATTGAAGAATTTTACATCCTATCCTAAGAGTCAAAAAGTACGGAGAGAAAACCACCCAGGATACTATTGTATTCAGGTGGTATTTTGCGCAATGAAGTCTGTGGACGAAACAAACACCGGTAACCAAGCATGGGAGGCGTGTGAATGTTGTGAAAAGATTGGCGACACCTGTTATGGACCAGGCTTTAGAGAAAATCTTCTTCGGCATATCTTTTGGGATCATCAGAAACTCAAGGCGCAAAGCAACCGGTGCGACAGTACACCAGTACCACAAGGATTTCTTGGTCCGCTTTGGGATCCAGGTAAAGAACCTGATTGGGACAAAGTTTCAGATGATATGAAACAAAAAATAAAAGACTCATAGTTGGTAGAATGCAAGGCTTTTCGACGCACATTATGGTTCTTGGTTTTCTTCGTGGTGAATCCAAATCCGAGAAACCAGCGCAATCCGCGGTTTTAATTTCGTGTCCGTTCGTGATAATTCGTGATTTTATAATACTTAAATTCTATTCGAGTTGATGAAGTTCAGTAGGATGATATATCTTCAACTTCGGAGATTGCTTTGGGTATTTTTTTGCCCAGCATGCGACAGCCGGTTTGCGTTACCAGAACATCGTCTTCGATTCTGATGCCGCCAAAATCCCGGTACGTCTCAAGCAACTCGTAGTCTATATATTGCGAGTTTTTCTGCTTTGCCTCCCATCGGTCAATCAATTCGGGGATGAAATAAATTCCCGGCTCGACCGTTATTACAAAACCCGGCTGAAGGGCCTTAGCCAGCCTCAAAGACTTGAAGCCGAATTCGGGATTGCGTTTGATCGTATCGGTATAACCGACATACTCTTCGCCCAGCCCTTCCATGTCATGGATATCCAGCCCCAGCATATGCCCCAGTCCGCATTGAAAGAACAAGGTATGCGCTCCGGCCTGAACGGCCTGCTCGATATCGCCTCTCATCAAACCGAGATCTTTCAAGCCGGATGCAAGCTGCCTGCAGGCGAGAAGGTGAACCTCTCTGAATTCGACGCCGGGATTTACCGCCTCAATCGCTTTTTCCTGTGCGTTCAGGACGATTGCGTAAATTTCCCTTTGTCTTTGGGAGAACTTGCCGCTTACAGGCACGGTCCTGGTAATGTCACTTGCATAGTGCAGAGGAGATTCGGCGCCGGAATCGTTGACGGCCATGTCGCCGGCCTGCATTTGATTGCCGTAATGGTGATTATGAAGTGTCTCACCGTGGATAGAGAAAATCGTCGGAAAGGAAAGGGCCGAGCCGTGGGACAAAACAACCGCCTCCATTGCAGCGGCGACCTGTCTTTCATACACGCCGGGCTTCGACATTCTCATCGCGAGCGTTTGCATCTCGTAGGAAATATCAAGCGCCGCTTCAATCTGCTCGACTTCCTGCTCGCTCTTTATTGACCGCTGAGCAACAACCGCTCTTATCAACGGCTCTGAAACGTGTCGCGGGCATCTTGCCCGCGATTCGAGGGCGGGACGCCCTCGACACAACCCGGCGACGGCTGACGGTGGGATATCCAGCAAGTGCTGGATTTTCAGAATATTCTCCGCTCGATACTGGGGGAGAAAGTGGATTTTTCTGCCCTGCTCTACCGCTTTGTTTAAGACTTCCGGCAAGTTATCAAGTCCGGCGGTTTCGGAAATACCGGTCTTGCGGCATTTTTCTTTTAATGTCGGCTGCGGCCCGGTCCAGACTATATCGTCGACGGTCAAGTCATCGCCGAACATGCACTCAGTACCCCGATCGGCATCGATGACGGCGGCAAGGCCGGGATAATCGAGACCAAAAAAATAGAGAAAGGAACTATCCTGCCGGAACGGATATTGATTGTCCGTATAGTTCATCGGGCTTTCCTCGTTGCCCAGCAAAAGAATCAGGCCGGTCTGGACGTCGCTTCGCAGGCGTTTCCTTCTTTCGATATATACATCGGCGGAGAACATATATCAATCACCTCCAGTTGGCTGTTGCTTTTTAGTTAAGAGACTGACTACTATCAGGCAGATGACCGAGAGCGTGATAGCGGGAAGTACGGCGTCGAGTTCCGCCACCCGGGCGGGCAGGCGGCCCTTGATGATCTCCCCCCATAACAGAGTAGTTATTGTGCCGGCGAGAATCGAGCTAATAGCGCCCGCCTTAGTCGCGCCCTTCCAGAACAGTGCGGCCACGAGGCATGGAGTAATGGCTGAGCCGTAAACCGTGAAGGCATAAAGCGACTTCTCAAAAACAGTCGTGCTCTCGGCAAATACCCGCGAAATGAGCCATGCTATGATCCCGAAGCTCAGTACCATAAAGCGGCTCATAAAGACAATTCTTTTTTCGGGAGCCTTCGGATTGATGTGCGCCTGGTAGATATCTTTGATGAAGGTCGTGGCGGGGACCAGCAGGAATGAATCAGCCGTGGAGATGATGATCCCGACAACGGTTATCATGAACAAAAGTCCGAGGGCCATTGGCATAAAGTGTCGGGCGGCGTAGATTAGAACGTAGCGCCCGTTTTCGGGATCGGGTATGAGGCTGCCGGCGAACCAGGCCTCGGCGATTATCAATTCCTCGATTACCAGGGCGACAAAAATCATGGTAATCACGGCCTTTCTGGCTCCTTTGGCATTGCGGCTGGCAAAGATACGCTGATACTGATTGGCGTCGCCCAGGACCAGCAGAAATACCGGCAGACAAAAATTGATATAGTTCACGGGCCCCCACACTCCCAACATTCGCATATGATCGGGCCGGTCGCCCATTTCCGCAAAGGCCGCCGTCATGCCGGCGAAGCCCCCCGCCTTGATTAATATAATGGGGAAAGCAATCAATAAAGTCCCCATAATGACGGTTCCGGTGACGATATCCGCAAAAGCCAGGCTCATCAGGCCGGCCAGCATAGTATAGGCTATAATAAAAACCGCTGCAATTATCGTGGCCTTTTCCGAGGTCAGCTTGGGCTCGTGCAGGTACACTTTTCCTTTTTCGGGCAGCTCAGCAAGCCGGAGTACTTCTTCATTTTTCCCAAAACCTTTGCCGTACCCGGAAATTGTAATCCGGGTAATTGTATTGCTTTTGATAGCAACCATGTTGTTGAGATTATCTATGGTTTCGATTTCGGATGCGGTTACACCATCAAGAGAACCGGCGATCTCTGCAAGGAGTGAGACCGACCCTGTTTCGCGCGCCGTATTCAATGCATCTTTGACTCCGATGATTTGAGTAGAAGGGACAACAAGAACGGTGAACAGCCCGAGGCTGCCGGACCATTGTCCCGTATTCTTATCTTTAGCATCGAATCCGATATTTGCCGCACCGGTCCAATCGGCGGGAGGCTCATATCTGAAGTAGCCCTTGCGAACCTGCCTGGTGGTAAGCATGCTGCCGGTATCGAGCGTAACGGGATTCTTCTTGCCCGCAATAACTTCCAGCACCATTCCGCCGGCATTGAACTGGTAGCCCACGATTACCATATAGGCGAGTATCAGGGCCACGACGGCCAGCATCCGCGCCGAGCCGCCAAAACGTTTGCCGATGATTTCCGGCACGGTTAGAGCCTCGATATTACGCGCCCGCGTAGCGATAAAAGACAGCAATATCATCCCGATGAATGTCCCGCAAGGCAGCCATAACGCCGACATACCGACCTCATACGTCTTGCCGGCGTTGCCTACGATGGAGCCTGTCCCGATCCAGACGGCCAGCATTGTGCAAACCATAATCCAGGGTGATAAAGTTCTCCCGGCGACGGTGAAGTCTTCCTGGGTTTTGACCTGCCGGGATTTGTATATCCCGATGCCCGTCAGGACAAACAAGTAGATGAATATAGCAATCAAGTAAGTCATGTTCTGCTCCACAGCGTATTTAGAGATCAGGATTCATGTATCGGCTCATGGGTATCTGGTGTTATTTAACGAACTGCTCTACGAAGTATCTGGGCGTTAGCGGCTCGCCGGTGGCGCGTTCGATCATATCATTCCAGTAATACAGGGCGCCGGGACCAAATACGTTTTGCCGCAGATAATCGCCGAGAATCTTATCGCCCACATAGCTTACATTGCGGTCCGATTCGAGCTTAAAGACTTTGCGAACAACATGATGATGCAGTTGCGAAGCCAGCAGCTCGCCCAGCATATAGTTGTGATAATAACACGGCGCCGAGGTGAAATGCAGCTTGGAAGCCCAGCCGGCATCAACGGGTCCCGGCGGCCTTTTGATAAGCTGGTACTTTTCAACAAGCTGCCACCATAGATTATTCAAATCCTGGTCGGGATCGGCGTAAAGCTGCTTTTCGAAGTTGTACATAACCAGTGCCCAGCGGGCAAAAAGAACCTGCTGAAAGCGCAGGTATTTCCTGCTGACTTCTTCGATCTCCATCCGCTGCTCATCGGACAGATCGAGCACTTCCTGCATCCAGGCGGCATTGCGGCTCAGCCGACCGAAAAACATCGCTATCGCTTCGGTGGTAAAACTGTGGGCAGGCTCTCTGAGAAGCCAGGGTTCACTACTATCGTGGTATTTGCTGTAAATCGCATGGCCCAATTCGTGCAGTATGGTCTCCATCCAACGCTCGGTATTCTGAAGATTGCATAAAATACGCACATCCCCCCGCCGGTCTATATCATGGCTGAAAGCGTGCGGGTATTTACCTTTACGGTCATACAAATCACTCTTGGCGAGAATATCATCCACGGGCAGACCGACGCCGGAGTAGTATTTTGCCGCCAATTCTTTGACGTCCTTGCCTTTGTAATAAAGGTCCAGGTCCTGGTCATAAACCAACGGGGTTCTTTGAAAGAAAGGATCATGATAATGCCACGGCATCAAATCCCCGACGGCAATGTCGTAACTGTCCGCCAGAATGATATCCAGCTCATTCTTTGACCGGGCGAACGGCTCGGTTGTCAATTCGCAAAGCTCGTCGAAAATGCGGTCCAGTTCTTTTACATTCTGCTGGCCCGTGACAACTGTCAGAATATGATAATTATCAAAGCCGACTTCCTGTGCGGCTTTGTTACGCAGCTTGACCAGCTTGATCAGATCGTCAACAATAATATTCCCCACCTGTTTGCTGGCTTTCCATGCCAGCTCCCTTTTTCGGCAGTCTTTTTCCTTCGTCAGAATGATATATATGTCGCTCATCGTGACTTTTTTATCATCCATTGTACCGCGAAAGCTGCTGAACTTTTCCTGTATCCTGCCATCCAGTCTGATTATCTCTTTGAGTAATTCAGGCTCAACTTGATTTCGCAGGTATGAGTAGTATAATTGCTCCAACTGCCGGGCCAGCCTGGCATCTTTAATCCGGCCGGACTCTCTTATGTCCCTGATGAAGGCGAAATCCTGAGGGTCGCTGTAGAGCCGGCTGATTTCAAGCTGCAATTCGCCGAATCTGTTATAATCTTCCGTTTTGCCGGTCGTCGCCGCATCCCAATAGGAAAGATTTGCCTCTTTCGTCAAAGGTTCTACTTTTGCGACATGAACCTCGATAAATCGCTCCAATTGTCCTTGTGTGAGGGACGCCTTACGGTGCTGTTCGGCAATGGGTCCACAGCCAGCAAGAAGAACAACTGCGACAAACGCAGTAATTAAAGCCAATATTCTATACATAATAAGTCTCCACATTAGAATTCGTAGGTGCAACCCCATGTGGTTGCCCAAGGCAGGCACGCGGGTTTGCCCCTACAGCGCCTGCTGTTCGGTTCGGGCGATAATTTCGTTTTGCAGGTTCCTGCCCACATCCACGAAATAATCGCTGTAACCGGCGACTCTTACTATCAGATCGCGATGCTGTTCGGGATTTTGCTGGGCTTTCCTTAGCATTTCGGCGTCAATAACGTTGAACTGGATATGATGGCCGTCCAGCTTGAAGTACGACCTGATCAGGTGAAGAAATTTATCGATACCTTCGCCTGCGAGCGCCTGCGGATTGAACTTCATATTCAACAGGGTTCCGCCGGTGCGTGCGTGATCGATTCTGGCCGCGGACTTGAGAACGGCTGTCGGCCCTTTCGTATCGGCGCCCTGGGTCGGCGAAATACCTTCCGAGACCGTCTCGCCGGCTTTCCTGCCGTTAGGAAGGGCGCCCACCACAGAGCCGAAATAAATATGTACCGTCGTGGGAAGAAGATTCACACGATACTTGCCGCCCTTGGTATTAGGGCGACCGTTGAGCAGGTCGTAATAAATGTTAAAGACCTCTTCGACGATTTCGCCCGTGTAATCATCATCGTTGCCGTATTTGGGTGTATTGTAAAGCAGCTTTCGCCGCAGTTGTTCGTATCGGTCAAAGTCCGTCTGCAAAGCATTTAATAATTCATCCATCGAGATGTTTTGCTCATCGAAAACATGATACTTCACCGCCGCCAGCGAATCGGTCAACGTTCCAATGCCAACTCCCTGGATATAGGTCGGATTATATCTCGCTCCGCCATTGTGGTAATCGAGCCCGCGTGCGATACAGTCATCCATTACAATTGACATAAAGGGAGCGGGCATGCAATCGGCATAGAGCCGTTCGATGATATTGTTGGCTCTGATTTTCAGGTCGATGAAATACCCAAGCTGCTGTCTGTATGCATCTATGAGCTGCCTGTAAGAAGCAAATTTTCGGGCATTACCTGTTGGAGGTCCCACCTGCTCGCCCGAATTCGGATCGACTCCGTTATTGCAGGCAAGCTCGAATATCTTGGGCCAGTTAATGTAGCCGGTCAGCGTACAGCTTTCCTTACCGAACGAGCTGACCGTCACGCAGCCGCTGGGACCGCCGGTACGCGCGTCCGTTATATTCTTGCCGTCCTGGAGCATCTCCTTAATGATGACATCGGTGTTAAAAACCGAAGGCTGTCCGAATCCGGTGCGAATCACCTCGCAGGCGCGCTTCAGGAACCGGTCGGGATTCCTCATGCTGATTTGAATGCAGGAACTGGGCTGGGTGAGGCGCATCTCTTCGACCACGTCCAAAATCATATACGAAATATCGTTGACCGCGTTACTGCCGTCGGCCGGTGTTACTCCACCAATGTTAATCAAGGCAAAGTCGGTATAGGTTCCGCTTTGTTCCTCGGTAACACCGACTTTCGGCGGAGCCGGCTGGTTATTGAACTTTATCCAGAAACACTCCAGCAGCTCTCTGGCCTTTTCAGGCGTTAACGACCCATCATTCAATCCCTTCCGATAGAAAGGCAGTAAATGCTGATCGAGACGGCCGGGATTGAAAGAATCCCATGTATTCAATTCCGTAATCACGGACAAGTGCACGAACCAGTACGACTGTAAAGCTTCCTGGAAATTGCGCGGCGCATTAGCAGGCACGTGCGAACAGACCTCACCGATATGTTCCAATTCGACGCGGCGAACAGGATCGCTTTGTTGCTGTGCAAGCTGCCTTACTTTATCGGCGTGCCTTTGGGCGAAAATAATAACTGCATCGGCACAGATACCCATCGCCTGGTATTCCTGGTCCTTTTCATAGGCGCGCGGATCATTGAAATAGTCCAGTTTTTTCCTGTTTTCCGCAATTTCATGCTTAAAGTCCAGCATACCTTTGCGGTAAATCTTGTCGTCGAGTATGGCATGGCCGGGAGCTCGCTGCTCCATAAACTCGGTGAACACTCCGGCGTTAAAAGCCTGGTGCCACTTTTCTTCCATTGAAGCGAAGAGTTTCTCCCTAATGGTTTTGCCTGCCCAGAAGGGAATGATTCTCTCGCTGTAGATTTTTCTAACCTCTTCCGAGACCACAAAGGGAGTTCTTTCCCGGCTGTTGAGAATGCGCAGGTCTTCAATGGAATGGCAGCAAAGCTCGGGATAAGTAGGTGTTGCTTTCGGCGCCGGACCTCGCTCGCCGACAATCAATTCGCCGTCATTGATACAGATGGTTTTATTCTCCATAAGGTGCTTGAACGACAGGGCACGGCAGACTGCAACAGATTCGCGCTGGGGAATATCGCTCTGGTAGAAATCCGTGAGCAGCTCCGCCCGTTCGGTGGAGATATAAGGCCGGATTTCAACACTTTGTTTTTTTAGTTTAGCTATTCTTTCGTTCATATCACTAACCACCAATATTAACTTCAAATACGTATTTTTTCAGATTCTCCGCTATCTCGCTCATCTGGTTTTCATCTGGAGTCTCAACCCTCATGGATTTAATCTCGCCCATGAGTCGAGAAGATTTGTCAATCCCTCCACGATTAAAGGGCAGGATGTCTATCCTGCCGACGCCGGGCAGTGAAGCTACAAATTTACCGGTCGCCTCGATATTCGCAGTCTCGTCATTGAAGCCGGGAATGACCGGGATCCTGATTACGATATTCTTATCTGTCTGCGAGATACGCCTGATATTTTCCAGAATCAAATTATTTCCTACGCCGGTAAAACGCTCGTGCATTTCATTGTCCATGTGCTTGAGGTCGCAAAGAAACAAGTCGGCCCTTTCGGCGACCGATTCGGTAATCTCCGGCTCCGCGTAACAGCTCGTATCCACCGCCGTATGAATACTCAGCGTCCGGCACTGGTCCAAAAGGACCAGAAGAAAGTCCGGCTGCATCAGCGGTTCGCCACCGGAGAACGTAACACCGCCACCGGACTGGTCGTAGAATATGACGTCCCGTTCGACTTCGCCCATGACCTCGCTGACAGTCGTCTTTCGTCCGATTATCTGCCTGGCGCCCGCCGGGCAGACATCCACACATCGGCCGCAGACTACGCATTTTTCCACGTCTGTCACAGGACGGTTTTCAACAAGTGAAATCGCCTCATGTGGACATGCCTCAACGCATTGACCGCATCCAACACACCGGACTTTGCGAAAGCCAAGTTCGACATGAGCCTTCCAGCTTTCCGGATTATGACACCACCGGCACTGCAACGGACAGCCTTTGAAAAACACCGTAGTGCGGATTCCCGGCCCATCATGTATAGCGTACTTTTTAATATCGAATACGAGGCCCTTTGTCTCTAATTCCATAATTGCCATTCCCGCGAACGCGGGAATCCACTTTACTGTTACATTCTGGATCTACCATCAGGATACCAAATCCCGCCGTAAAAAGCAATTACCTTGGCTACTGTTTAGCAAATCACCGGTTAATTGTAGATGATGGCGGCAAAAGAAAACCCCCGGCGGCAAACCAGGGGTAGAGTACATACTTTTGGAAAAGAAAAAGGTTATGCCGGGCGGAGCTTTCTGAAGTTCTTGTAACACAGCTCGGCGGCCTTCAGCGGAGGATAGACATCCTTTTCTTCCTCGATGATGTACCATTTCGTTCCACCGATGGTCTCGCACAGGGCGAGCAACTCTTCCCATGGGATATCGCCTTCGCCGAGAATGGCGTTCTTATTGGTGGCCGAGTATTCCTTCAGATGGACGGTTACCGCCCTGCCGGGATAACGCTTCAAATACGGGATCGCATCTCCGCCGCCGTGCATGGCGTTGCCCGTGTCGAACTGCATGATTACATCCTTGCGGGTATTGCCGAAGAAGATGTCCCACGGCACCTTGCCGTCTACCGGCGCGAACTCATGCATGTGGTTATGATAGCCAACCTGCATTTTGTGCGGTTCGACTTTTTCCGCCAGCTCGTTGAACATGTCGGCGGCGTTCTTCCAGCCTTCAGCCGAGCTGTACTTTTTCGGATCCAGCCAGGGGACTATCAGGTATTTGTTACCGATGATTTTATTGAACTCTATAGTCTTTGGCAGATTGTCGCCGAGCAGCGTATCGAGCTGGGCATGAGTGCCGCAGCACTTCAGACCGTTGTCATCGAGCAGCTTGCGAAGGTCCTTTGCGCTGTAGTCATAGTAGCCTGCGAATTCGACGCCCTGGTAGCCAATGTCAGCAACGGCTTCAATCGTAGCCGGCAGATCCTTTTGACATTCCGCCCTGACAGAATACAATTGCAGGCCCAGCGGGATTTTACGCTTCGATTTCCCGAGCTTCATTTCTTCGCTACAGCCTGAGCCCGCCACGCACGCGGCTGCTATAGAGGCTGCAGCGGTTCTTAGAAACGTACGGCGGGAAAGATTCGGGCTATTGTGTCTTGTATCCATAATCCTTTACCTCATTTTATGATTTATTGTATATTTCGGAACAACAATCACACGTAATAGTTCCTTGTCGCCGTGATTGTAGGTCAATACCGCAGCAGTGTCAAATATAATGGGAACGCCGCCGCATATCATATTAGACTGCCTCAAACAGCAAATCGGCCTGATTTTATGTTTTGCTCGGCGGGTTTGTGTGTTATGATTTGGCGGTTTCGAGACAGGCAACCAAAAAGCATGAGTGCTCAAAGGCAAATCGGAAAGGAATACAGATGAGAACGTATGCGATTACAGTTATGGCGACGGCAATGCTGGCCTGGTCGGCGGGCTGTGCAAGTGTCGAAACAACTGCCGCCGACAAACAGATGGAAAAAAGGATCGACAAGCTGCTTGCGAAAATGACTTTGGAAGAAAAGGTCGGGCAGATGACACAGGTGACATTGGAGGTCGTGGGGGGCGAGAGCAGCGAAGACGGATGGCTGAAACTCGACGAGAAAAAACTGCAAGATGCGATTATTGCCCATCAGGTCGGATCGATATTGAACTGCGGGGGGCAGGCAAGGTCCGTGGATAACTGGCTTCAGATCATCACGCAAATGCAGGCTATGGCTACAAAACAGACCCGGCTGGGCATTCCAATCATCTACGGGATCGATGCGATTCACGGGGCGAACTATACGCTGGGAGCTACGATATTTCCACAGCACATCGCAATGGCAGCAACCGGTAACGTGGAGTTGGTGAGAATCGAGAGCGAAATTACCGCCCTGGAGGTTCGAGCGTCGGGAATGCCCTGGAACTTCAGTCCGGTCCTGGGACTCGGCAGAAACCCGATGTGGCCCAGGCAATGGGAAACGTTCGGGGAAGATGCGTACATCAGCTCTGTTATGGCCGCGGCGTATGTCGAAGGACAGCAGGGTAGTGACATATCGCAACCTACGAAGGTCGCGGCCTGTATGAAGCACTACCTCGGCTACAGTGTGCCGCTGTCTGGCAAGGACCGGACCCCTGCCTATATTCCTGAGCGGCAGTTAAGACAGCTATTCCTGAAGCCTTTCGCCGCCGCGGCAAAGGTCGGCGTCGCAACGGTCATGGTCAATTCGTCGGAGATAAACGGGATTCCCGTCCATTCGGACAGGTTCCTGCTGATCGACGTGCTGCGGGGCGAGCTGGGCTTCGAAGGTTTTGTCGTTTCGGATTGGGCGGACATTAATAATCTCTATACCCGGGAGATGGTGGCGAGATATCAGCGACAAGCAGTTAAGATGGCGGTCATGGCCGGGGTGGATATGAGCATGGTACCCTACGATTACAGCTTTTACGAGCACCTTGTGGACCTTGTCAAAACCGGCGAGGTTCCGATGAGCCGTATCGACGAGGCGGTTGCCGATATCCTGCGGGTCAAGTTCCAACTCGGGCTATTTGAAAAGCCGTATCCGGATAAGCAACTCAAAGAACAGTTCGCAACCGATGCCTCACGTCAGGCCAATCTACAGGCAGCCAGAGAAGCGATGACACTGCTCAAGAATGAAAGCGGCCTTTTGCCGCTCGGCAAAGACAAAAAGGTCCTTGTAACGGGGCCTTGTTCCGATAAGCTTTCCATACTGAACGGGGGCTGGACAATTACGTGGCAGGGTGATAACGAGGCCCTCTATCCGCAGGAGAAATCTACAATTCTCGAAGCGATACAGGACAAAGTCGGGGCGAGCAACGTAGAGTATATCGAGGCCGTGAAATTTGATAAGGAGCTGGATATTTCGAGAGCGGTTTCGGCGGCGAGCCGTGTGGATGTAATCGTGGCCTGTCTGGGCGAACCGACATATTGCGAGACGCCCGGTAACATCGACGATCTGATGCTGTCGGCGCCGCAGATTCGCCTTGTACAGGAGCTTGCCAAAACAGATAAACCTATCGTTATGGTATTCACCCAGGGCCGGCCGAGAGTAATCAGGACAATCGTCGACAATGCCGGTGCGATTCTGATGGCGTATTTGCCCGGTATGGAGGGAGGACAGGCAATCGCGGATGTTCTCTTCGGCGATGCGAATCCGAGCGGAAAATTGCCGTTTACGTATCCAAAATACTCCGGGTGGCATGTTTGCTACGATCATAAGAAAAGCGAGAATGCGGCACCCAACAAATTCGACCCGCAGTGGGAGTTCGGCCACGGATTGTCATACACGACCTTCAAGTACGGCGATCTGCGGATTGACAAGAATAATATCTCGGCAGACGATACACTGATAGTTACGGTAAACGTCACTAATACGGGTCAACGCGAAGCCGCCGAGATTGTGCAGCTTTTCCTCTCGGACATAGTCGCGACCGTGACGCCGCCGGTCAAGTCGCTCAAACGTTTTACAAAGATCTTTTTGAAGCCCGGAGAGAAACAGACGGTTAAATTCGAGCTTAGTTGGGATGATTTCGCGTTCATAGGTCGTCAAAACAAACCCGTTGTCGAGCCGGGTGAGTTCAAGATTAGCCTTGGCGGATTAACCAAAGCTTTTGAGATTCAGTAAATATTTAATGCATCAAACGTAACTATGGTTAACAAGCGACCGAATATACTTTTTATCCATGTAGACCAACTGCATTATCAGGCGATCTCCGCTTACGGTAACCCTTACGTAAAGACGCCGGCGATGGATCACATGGTCAACGACGGCACGTCTTTTATGAAAATGTACACCACTATGCCCCAGTGCTGTCCCGCACGAGCGAGCTGGTATACCGGTCGCATGTCAACAGAAACAGGCGTGCCGGTCAATTCCTGCCCGCTCGATCCCGAGCTGCCGGACCTGGGTCAGTGGCTGCGTAAACAAGGCGATTACGACTGTGTTTATGCAGGCAAGTGGCATATTCCTAATCGGGACCTCAGCAAGAGCTTTCAGCAGATATTCGGTTCCGGCATGGGCGAACATAACGATGCCTCGATTGCCCGTGCCGCAATAGGTTACCTGCAAAACCACTCCGGCGACAAACCATTCTTCCTTAACGTAGGATTCATGAATCCACACGATTGCTGCTACACTGCCGGCGCCGGCGGAGGTTGCGGCAAGTTCCGCTTCGCAGAAATGATAACCGATGAGATTCCGCCATTGCCGGAGAACTTCCTTTATAATCCGAATTATGCGGCACGCACCCGGGGATGGAAAGATTTACAATGGCGTTATTACATCTACAGCTATTATCGCCTGGTGGAAATGGTGGACGCTGAGATCGGCCGGCTTTATAACACCCTGGCAAATTCTCGATTCGCGGACAATACACTCGTTATCTTTACGGCAGACCACGGTGACGGCCTCGGCTTTCACGGCAAGGTATCCAAAGGATACATGGAAGAGCAAGCATGGCACGTAAATCAAGAATCAAAATGCAAAATGCAAATTTAATGAAGTCGGCCCACAGGGCCTCCGCAATTTTGATATTTGATTTTTAATATTTTTTTTAGAGTTAGTCTCTTGTCCTTGCCGGGCGGCTTCCGCTGCTTTCGGCAGGCCGTCAGAAAAGCAGGCCCCGGCGTCAACAACAGTCTGCAAGACAAACCTCGGCGGCGAAGCGCAATATCTTTATCGAGCCGCCGGCCATTGAACCTGTAACCGGTTATCTGGACAAATTCCGACCGGTTGCTACAGGCACAATGCGAGGCGACTTCGCCGAGGAATACGATCTTATCAGATGGGGATCTATCAATAATAAAACAGCCACTTGCCAAAGCACAATAATGTTGTATGATAAAAGTGTTTTCTTGATCGCCATTTATTTCTGGAGAAATTTATACGGAATATTTTATGACCGATACAATTACTGGAATATTAAAAAACATCAACAAACAACAGTTCGCGATCAGAACCGCCAAACGTTCTTATCGACCGGGGCCGGTCGAGGTCATGGTTCAACCGGACCTGATTCGCGGCCTTAATCTCAAAGAAGGAGCAATCGTTACCGGCGGGACCGAACGAAACAAGGGCAAACGCAGGTTGGTATCTATCGAATCCGTAGGGGGTATGAAACCGGAGGCATTTCGCAAACGCTCCCGGTTCGCCGATCTGGTTGCCGTCGATCCTCACGAACGATTTGACCTGGGCGCTTCCGGCCAGGAGAGCATGCGTATTGTCGACCTCATCGCGCCGATCGGTAAGGGTACGCGACAGTTGATAGTTTCACCGCCCAAGGCGGGAAAGACCATACTCCTGGAACAGACCGTCCGGGCGATTCGGCAATGTTCACCTGAAAGCCGTATCATCGTCCTGCTGGTGGATGAGCGGCCCGAGGAAGTCACTCACTTTCGCAGATCCGTGGAGGGAGCCGAAGTGGTGGCCAGTACGAGCGACCACAGCGCCGACGAACACGCCGAGCTCGCCGAGTTGATGCTCGCCCACATGCAGACGGAGTTGGAATGCGGCAGAGAAACAGTCCTGCTGATAGACAGTCTGACGCGGATGGGAAGGGCATTTAACAATAGAAGCCGCCGGCGAGGAGCACCGCGCCGCCAGACTATGAGCGGCGGACTGGAAGCGGGTATCCTGGAAGTACCCCGCCGCATCTTCGGGCTTGCTCGCAAAGTTGAAAACGGAGGCTCCGCCACTATCATAGCGACGTGCCTGATAAATACCGGCTCTCGAATGGACCAGCTTATCTTCGAAGAGTTCAAGGGAACGGGCAACAGCGAGATTGTCCTAGACCGCTCACTGGCCGAGGCCAGAATTTTTCCTGCCATCGACATCCCGGCCAGCGGCACACGAAAGGAAGCAAAGCTCTACAGTGATGACCACACCCGCGGTCTGGCCACACTCCGGCGTGTCTTGTCCAACTACAGCCCACAGGAGGCATTGAGCTCCCTGTTCAAACTTCTCCAGAAGTACCCTACCAACAAAGAATTTCTGGAGAGTATGGCTGCCGGAATTTGACAGCCGGCACCAAATTACTGCTCAATACCACAAAAACGCCGTTAGCCGGCATTTTAATATGCCGTTTTACGACTATAAATGCCGAACACCCCCTGGTTTCTGCGGCTCATTTTCGCACCGAACAGCGTATCACAATTATTTTACTATTCAAACTGACCGTTTTTTGAAAATATTTTTTTAGTTTTTCTTGCTTTTCAAATATGATTGAAGTATAATCATGGGTTTCGCTACTTATAGAAGAAGTAAATACCTTTCACTCACATGTAATTTGCGGAAAATCCTGAATGGCTGTTGGTGGTTGTTCGCCAACAAGACCGAACGTATAAGTGTTATCAAGGCCTTTGACGGGCCCGGCGACAAGAGAATTAGCATTGTAGTTAAGTAATAGTATAGAGAAAAAATGGAACAGATTAGCAGAATCAGAAATATTGGTATTTCGGCACATATCGACTCCGGCAAGACTACGCTGAGTGAGCGAATTTTGTATTACGCCGGGCGTATTCATCGAATGCAGGAAGTCCACGCCAACGAAGGCGGGGCAACACTGGACTTTATGGACCTCGAACGCGAACGCGGCATCACGATCACCTCGGCAGCCACACAGGTCAACTGGAAAGACAAGAGCATCAATTTGATCGACACTCCGGGCCACGTGGATTTCACCGTGGAAGTCGAGCGTTCGCTGCGAGTGCTGGACGGAGCGATCATGATTCTCTGCGCGGTGGGCGGCGTCCAAAGTCAATCGATAACCGTAGACCAGCAGATGAAACGGTACCACGTGCCGCGAATAGCCTTTGTCAATAAAATGGATCGCGTCGGCGCCGATCTCGAACGGGTGCGTCAGGACATGACAGAGAAACTCGGCCTCAACGTTGTCTCTATTCAGATCAATATCGGAACGGGTAAAAGCTTTCAGGGCGTCATTGACCTGATTACAATGCAGGCCCTCACCTTCGAAGGCAGCGGCGGCCAGCAGGTTGTCCGGGGACCAATCCCCGCCGAGTATGCCGACAAGGCGGCTAAAGCGCGTGAGAAAATGCTCGATGCTCTGAGCATGTACAACGACGAGATGATGGAACTTCTGCTGGAAGAAAAACCCGTCGATAATGATATGATCCGCCGGACGATTCGCGAGGCTACAATCAACCGTGACATCGTGCCGCTGATGATGGGCTCGGCATTCAAGAACAAAGGTGTTCAGCCTCTGATGGACGCCGTATGTGATTTCCTTCCCAGTCCCATGGACAGTTCCAGCTTTGCCCGCGATCACGACAATGAGGGCACGGAAATCCCGCTGGCGAGCGACCCAGACGCCCCGCTGGTAGCCATGGTTTTCAAAATCGCGGACGAGTCGTTTGGTCAGTTGAGTTATGTCCGTATCTATCAGGGCCAAATCGTCAAAGGCCGGCAATACCGAAATGCCCGAACGAATCGAACTCAGAGGGTCGGCCGAATTGTCCGGATGCACGCGAACGACCGCGAAGATATTACCGATGCCGGCCCCGGCGATATTATCGCCCTGCTGGCAGTGAATTACGCCAGCGGTGACACGATTTGCGGCGAAGGCATAAACTATTCTCTCGAAAGTATTTTTATTGCCGATCCGGTTATCAGCCTGTCTGTTACACCGGCCGCCTCCGCCGACCAGGAGCGAATGGCCAAGGCGCTCAGCCGGTTCATGAAAGAAGACCCGACCTTCCGCGTTTCCACAGACCCGAAAACCGGCCAGACGATTATCGCCGGTATGGGGGAACTGCACCTGGACGTTTATATCGAACGCATGCGCCGTGAATTCAAGGCCGAGTTGACCGTCGGCGTCCCAAACGTCAGCTATCGCGAGGCCCCGACTCTCGAAGCCGAATTCAACTACAAGCACAAAAAACAAACAGGCGGCTCCGGGCAGTACGCCCACGTGGTTGGCCGTTTGATTCCGCTGTCCGAGAACGAAGAATCCTCGTACGAGTTTGAAGACAATATTAAGTCGGGACGAATCCCCAGTGAATACATCCCATCGGTGAATAAAGGTTTTCAGGAGGCAATGAAGAAAGGCCCGCTTGCCGATTATGAAATTGTCGGCTGTAAGATGTGTCTCGACGACGGCTCGTATCATTCGGTTGACTCCAGCGAGATGGCGTTCCGCACGGCTGCGAGAGACGCCTTCATCGAAGCGTTCAAGAAATCCAGGCCCTGCCTGCTCGAACCGATCATGACTGTCGAAATCGAATTGCCGGGCGAATTCCAGGGGCCGGTCGTCGGCGACCTCAACTCCCGGCGGGGAATTATTCTGGGAACCGAAACTCGGGATAGCTATACGGTTGTTCGAGCCGAGGTTCCGCTGGCAAGCATGTTTGGCTATGCCACGGTGATTCGCGGCATGACCAAAGGGACAGGTACGTTCTCAATGGAAATGTCACGCTATGCCAGGGTTCCGACGAAGATCAGCGAACTAATACTCGAACAGCACCGCAAGCAAAATGAGCAAACCGCTCGGAAATAATTTCGGGCATGGTTTATAATTGTCGAACGAAAATGGGCGGCTCACGTTGCCGCCCATATCATCCCATTTATTTTTAATCAAACTGACAAATTTGAGTGAATGTCTGCTCGCAAGTTCTTATTGTTCAAGCACATGGCTAATATTGTCATTCTGAGCGAAACGTAGTGAAGCGAAGAATCTAAACGCCGCATATGCATAATCAACTGATACATTTTTTATGACATCGTCAACGTCGAGATCCTTCGCTCCGCTCAGGATGAGAAAAATCGGTAATTCTGAGTATTTTTATTTATTTGCTGCCGGCGTTAAATCCGAGCTGCACGTTTCCGTCGGATTTATTGACGATCCGCTGCGAGCCTGTAAATAAATTTCCCGTGATAATGGCACGTTCGACGTCTTCCCCAAGCCGGATTTGCGGGCGGTCCTGTCGAAACTCGCATCCACGAATAAGAACGGTGCCGCTGTCCGCCTGGATCGCGTGACGATCACGTTGTTTGCCGCCCCACTGGACAAACGTGCAATCACTAAATCCGACTGTTCCTCTCCCTGCAATCTTTGCTATCTGGTTGCACTGGCCCCAGAACGCGCAGTTCACAAAGCGGATGCTCCCCGTGTTGCTTTCTTCGACCCCGATCATTGTCGGGTCCGGCCCATGGAATGATACGAACTCGCCATTCGTAATCAGCAGCCCGTACGGAGCGCATTGCTCGACGACAAGAGCCGTATGGCAATCGTCCGCTCCGATACCGAGAAAGTTGCCGTTGCACACGCCCCTTCTGCCTCTTATGAACTTATAGCCGACATTGTAACCGAAGCAGAAGGTATTATAGACATACTGCCAGTCGGATTTACCAAAGATAAACGCTTCACCGTTTTCCATCTGCCACTGGAACAGCTTCGGTTTCATGCTCCACCAGGGATTGAAGTGGACGTTTTCGATGCGCCCGATATCGTAGATGGAATCTACCAGGATGCCACGCCGGAGCGGCTGGCCGTGCACATCGCGAATCAAGTGACGCTCGTTTCGCGTGGCGTCGATGCCGTTGTACGGATTGAGCATTTCCACGGCGAGAACCGCCGGGTTTTTGCCCCGCATGGCTATCGCCCAGGGATACGGCTTTGGTACGTCATCTATGTTCTGCCGGGGATAGTACAGCACGACTCCCTTGAGGGTACTGTTGGTGTTGAGAGTTATGAAAGCCGGCCCGTCTTCACTGCCCGCACCAGCCGTCACCAAAAAAGTCGTGCCGTCATCCGTTGGCTTTGGAAGCCCCCTGTTGCGCAGGCCATTATGTGCCGGAACCGACTGCCAGATTCCCGCCAAAGTAACGGCATTGGGCACGTTCAAATTGCCGGCGAAGAAATAATTACCGACAGGAGCATAAACAACGCCTCCTCCGGCTTTTGCCGCCGCATCAAGGGCCTTTTGAAATGCCGCCGTATCGTCCGTCTGGCCGTCTCCGGCGGCGCCGAAACTGTGTACGTTGAAATAATTCGAAACGGGAGCATGAACCGGCTCTCCGGCAAAGATTCCAACCGAAAATAAGAGCGACAGCCCGAGAAAGAGCCGGCTAAACTGTTTCACCATACGTGCTTTTGAAAGACTGCAAACCATTCATTTACTCCTGTAATTTATCCATCCAATTCCTGTTTTTTGCCGGGATTTTCACTGGATATCGAAAAATCCGGCAAGGTCTTTGTCACGACACGCAAATGTTATACCAAGCAACACAAGGATTTACCACCACAAACACGGATTACTGAACTGCTGCCGGAACCAGTGATCGACCAGATTCAAAGGCAGTTTGCCGTCGTAGTCATCGGCGTACAAGAACAAATCCGGGCCCGTGACCGTCAAAATCGACCGTGTTGCACTTCACATGTTAATGCGCCCCCTTAATTATCTCAAGCAGCTTGATCCTATGAGGTTCGTAGCCGGGCGGAGATATCAATTGGACTGAACCGAAACGCCGTTGGGTTTCGTCCAGAGTGAGTTGATGATACCCACAGTCCGATTGACAAGTATATCTCCGCCTTCCGCGCCGACCAGGCTGCTGTGGACAACAGCGCTGTAGTGGCCTGCCCGAATAGCTTTCTCAGTAGGCAGATAAGTTCCCGGTCCCGCCAATTGCACGATAAACGTCTGAACCGCTTTGCTGCGGGCCTTCATCCGAATCCCGTAGTCGGTGAACAGCTCGAAGGAGTTCGTGGCTATGGCGACATCCCCAATCCGCAGGACATGAAGTTCCATCTCATACGTGGGCTTTGGATCGATCCTTTGTCTATCAAACCGTTTGACGGTCATCTCATACCATTTCATCCGCCGATACTCCCGCACAGCCGCTTTTAGGTTCTGCTCGATTTGAGCGGCGGCTTTCTCGACCGCCTCTTTTGCCTCGACGTATTCCGCGTCGGTGACCAAACGCATCGGCAGGCGAATTGTCTCTACCTTGTGGATTAGGGGGACATCCGCATGTCGATCGTTCTTCACGACTTCATAGGCATCGTTCACAGACCTCACGATACGTCGAGCAATCTCCTCCAAACGAGTCAACCCCCGGAGCTTGCGCATTCGCTCGTCAGCCTCTTTCCTGTACATCAAGTGCGGCGACTGGTCCCCAGAAGCACCCGTCCAGCCTAATATACACAACCGCTCGCCAAATCGCTGTCGAAGCTGCTCGCGTACCGGATGCCAAAAATCGGCGTTGACGGCAGATCTCGACTCAACCTCCTGCGAGGGGCAGGAAACGTTGACAACGGCGCCTGTCATCTCGCCCGAATCGTTCCAAAAGAATAACGTGTTGATATCGTGATCCTCATATCCTTCGAGATTCCGGAATGCAGCTACGTCGGTCGTGCCATACATCCGCGCCGAGCCGTCAGCGTATACGGCGCGACGGTTGTAGGCCACAACAGCATGACTGAGTCCCCACGTAACACTTCCCGCACCTCGACTGTTCCAGGCTTGAACTATCGCGTCGGCAACCCGCTCAGCGAGGAAGGATCGATACTGTTTGACTTGTATCACTCCCTCGGATGGAATGGGGTACTTATCGTGCAGTAACACGGGAGCCGTATGCGTGTGCGTGCCATTGAGAAACAGCTTCCGGGTGTCCAAGTCCGGCAGGCGTTCTCGTACAGCTTTGCGGACAAACTCCAGAACCTCCGAGGGGATGTACAGCAGGTCGCACGATACCATGATCGCCACATCACGGGATAAACCGTCCTGGCGAGACTCCAAAGCAATCACATTTGCAGTCAGCGGTGTTTCGACCGTATTGGCGATTCGCAAATGAAATTGTCCGGAAACGGCAACCGGCTCTTTGGGAGTAATATCAATCACAGCAGTTCCAACCATCAATTCGGCAGCGAATCCTCCCGGCGACGACATAAGAATGGCCACAAGGAATCCGACCATGACAAGAGATTTGTGAAACATCAGATCGTCCTTTCATTGAGGTTCTTTCGTAGCTCGCGTAGAATTCTCCAAACAAATGCTTTAAAATTGGCTCGTTCGGCATCCGTAGGTTATAGATTATCTGCCCATTAACTGCAAGAGCCTTATTTTTGGTAACTATGAACTGGATTGTAGGAAACAAAGCAGATTTTTGATACAATACCGAGCCGAAAGATGTAGGAGTATTTTCCATGCTGCTAAATTAAAAATCTCAAATAATCCGGTATCTTTTTTTTCAAGGAGCTGTCCGATGAAAAAAACTACTAAACTATCACGGCGTGATTTCGTACACACGGCATTGGGCGCGGGTGTGGCCTTAAGCGGACCAACCTTTATGGGAGCGACTGCCAAAGGACGGGGTAAGACGTTCAAAATAGGACTCATCGGTTGCGGCGGCCGGGGTCGCGGGGCTGTGGTCGGGGCTCTTGAAGCCGGCAAGATTCTCGGCTTCAACGTTCGGGTTGTTGCAACCGCCGACTACTTCAAGGACCGGGCTGTCCGAGCTGGCAAACAGTTCGACGTCCCGCCCGAGCGGTGCTTCGGCGGTGCGAGCTGCTATCGGGACCTGCTTGAAATCGATGTCGAGATTGTGCTTATGGCTACAGCGCCGCTGTTTCGGCCTTTGCACCTTGAGGCAGCGGTTAAGGCCGGCAAGCACGTCTTTATCGAAAAACCCGTGGCCGTGGACCCGACGGGCTGCCGACGAGTAATCGCCGCCGGGCGGGAAGCGGAAAAGAAAGGCCTGGTAATCACCGCCGGCACGGAGATGCGCCATGACTGGGATCACATTAAGACCCACCAGGCCGTGGCCGTCGAAAAGGCGCTCGGCAAACTTTACGCCGGCCGAATCTCGTTCTGCATCGGGCATATGTTCTGGTCCAGACCGATCAACCCGAAGTCGGCCGAAGACCTTGTGCGGTCCTGGCAAAACTGGATTGCGCTTTCGGGCGACCATCTCGTCGAACAGCACGTCCATAACATCGACCTGGCCAACTGGTTCTGCGGCGGCCATCCCGTCAGCGCGGTCGGGTTCGGCGGCCGCTCCCGACGCCCCGCCGGTGACATGTACGACTTTTTCAGCGTGGACTACGACTACGGCGAAGGCGTGCATATCCACTCGATGTGCCGTCAGGTCAACGGCTGCTGGAACTGGGTCGGGCACGACTTCGTTTACGAAAAGGGCCATACGAACGGCAACGACCACCCGAAACCGCATAAATCGCCGATCCCGGCCGACCTGCCACAGGGCCCGGCCAGTCATATCCAGGAGCAGATCGACACCCTGTATTATGTCAACAAGGGCCGGCCAGTCAACCAGGCTCGGGCCGTCGCCGAGTCCACGGCTACGGCAATCATGGGTCGAATCTCGGCCTATACCGGCCGGCAGGTTACATGGAAACAAATCATAGCCGCAGCCGACGAGAGCCCCGATCTGTTTAATCTGACGCTGAAGCCCACCGCCGAGGATTTCGAGAAGGGCACGGTCAAAATCCCAAAGGAAAACATTATACCCATCCCCGGTAAGGCGTAATTCACGTGGTGGTACACAAAAGATCCTTACGAAACTTATTTTATTTTGAGAGATTAACAATTGAGCCGGGAACATGTAATCAAAATTGCCTCGGAATTAGTGCTGAGACTACAACAAGTTGCGGCGACGGCCGAACTGCTCGAAGGCGGAGCCACGATACCATTTATCGCCCGGTATCGCAAGGAAGTCACGGGCAGCCTGGACGAAGTGGCTGTCACGGCCATCCGGGACAGGCTGAATCAGTTAAAAGAGCTGGACGACAGGCGGCAGTCGATAATCAAGTCAGTCGAAGAGCGAGAGCTGCTTACAGATGAACTGAAAGAAAAAATCATGCAGGCCGAGACCATGGCCGTGCTGGAAGATATCTATTTGCCGTATCGACCGAAGCGGCGGACGCGTGCGACAATTGCCCGAGAAAAAGGACTGGAACCTCTGGCCGATATGATTTTTGTCCAGAATCCCGCCGTTGATCCCGCGGCCGAGGCAGAGGCTTTCGTCGATGATAGCAAGGGAGTCGAGTCTGCCGAAGAAGCGCTGGCCGGTGCGAGAGATATTATTGCCGAGCGGTTCAACGAAGACCAAACCGCACGTGCCGGGATTCGTGCCTTGTTTTCGGAAAAAAGCTGTTTCCAATCCAGGGTCGTAAAAGACAAGAAAGAAGAGGGGCGCAAATACGAGGATTACTTCGACAGCTCCGAGCCGGTCGCCAAGGCTCCATCCCACAGAGTTCTGGCAATGAGGAGAGGCGACAGAGAAGGCTTTCTCAGATTGCATGTGACGGCACCCGAAGAACAGGCACTGCGGATACTTGAAAGGTTGTTCGTCAAGGGACAATCGGCTTGTTCGACACAAGTCAAAGAAGCCGTCCACGACGGCTACAAAAGGCTTCTGTCACCGTCGATGGAAACGGAGATTCTCGCCGTGACAAAACTCAGGGCTGACCAGGAAGCCATAAAAGTCTTTGCGGAGAATCTGAGGCAATTATTGCTCGCTCCCCCCTTAGGCCAGAAGAACATCCTGGCAATCGATCCCGGATTTCGCACGGGATGCAAGGTTGTGTGCCTCGACAAGCAGGGCCGGCTAAAACATTCTGACGTGATTTTTCCGCATCAGAGCGCTAAACTGGCGGCATCGGACGCGGCGAAGACAGCTTCGGTGTGCAGGCAGTATGACATCGAGGTAATCGCAATAGGCAACGGGACGGCAAGCCGCGAAACCGAAGCTTTTATCAGGAGTATCAAGTTTTCCAGAGATATTCCCGTAGTTATGGTCAATGAGAGCGGCGCATCGATTTATTCGGCATCTCAGGCGGCCCGGGAAGAATTTCCCGACCAGGATGTGACAGTCCGCGGCGCCGTCTCCATCGGGCGAAGGCTCGCGGATCCTCTTGCGGAGCTGGTAAAGATCAATCCGAAGTCGATAGGAGTCGGACAGTACCAGCACGACGTGGACCAGTCACTGCTCAAACACAACCTCGATGATGTCGTTATCAGTTGCGTCAACAGCGTCGGGGTCGAAGTAAACACGGCCAGCAGACAATTGTTGACATACGTTTCCGGGCTGGGTCCGCAACTGGCTAAGAACATTATTGACTATAGGAACGAAAACGGCCCATTCAAATCGCGACGACAGCTCAAGAAAGTTTCCCGCCTCGGCGAAAAGGCTTTCGAGCAAGCGGCGGGCTTTTTGAGGATACGGGACGCCGTCAATCCGCTTGATTCGAGCGCCGTACACCCCGAAAGCTATCGTGTCGTCGATGCAATGGCTGCGGACGCCGGTTGCTCAGTCGCGGATCTTATGAAGGATAAATCGCTTCGGATGAAAGTCCGCCTGCAGAATTATGTCAGCGAAACCGTGGGACTGCCCACACTAAATGACATTATGCAGGAATTAAGCAAGCCCGGCAGAGATCCCCGCAGGCAGTTCGAGATATTCAGCTTCGCGGAAGAAGTAAATAAAATCGAGGATATAAAAGTAGGCATGAAACTGCCCGGAATAGTCACAAATGTAACCAACTTCGGCGCGTTCGTTGACATTGGAGTACACCAGGACGGCCTCGTGCATATCAGTCAACTGGCAGACCGTTACGTTAAGACCCCGGGTGACGTCGTGCAGTTACATCAGAAAGTCACAGTTACGGTTCTAGATGTAGACCTCGCCAAGAAGCGAATCAGCCTATCAATGAAAGAAGGCTCGAGAGCCAATTAAGCATTACTATCATTCCCGCGGAGGGGCTTGTTGAAAAACTACAAAAGTGACATTTGAGATTGCCGCGCGATTCTACGAAACGGCTCCATGAGCACAGCCACGAAGCAATCTCGCCTTTAGCAACAGGCACTATTTAGTCAGCGAAATTGTCTTTTCAACTGCTTGTACTAATTCAACCGGCCCCAGCAGGCCCGATTCTCGCAATGGAATGTCTTCCCAGGGTATTCCCGGTGTTCCGGAATGCTTGATGTTCGTTTTGCAATAACGCTGGTCCGGCGGCAATTTTGCGTCACCTACGAGGCGGTTAGCCCAGGTGTTCGTGATTTCAACTTCGAGCTTGTTCTGGCCGGTTCCGGCGGCATTAGTGATTTCAATCCGATAGGGCGGTTTCCAGACAATACCTAACGACCGGCCGTTTAAGGTTACTTCCCCGAGGGTCCAGAGTTTACCAAGGTCGAGATAAATCTTGCTGTCTTTTTCGAACCACTGGCGGGGGATTGCAAACTGTGTTTTATAACGAGCCGTACCTGAAAAATTACGAATCCCGGGATTTTCGTGCTCGGTCCAGGACTTCAGCTCCGCAAATGTCACAGAATCCGGCGCTCCCCATCCGGCGGGAAAACAGACATCCCAGGGACCGATTAATTTAAGGGCCGTTGGAATCTGGTCGATAACAAAGTCAATAGTTCGCCCATCGGAGGTTTTCATTTCGTAAGAACCGTTTTTGAAAGCGGTAACCCGGACTTCTCTTTCGGTAACTTTTGCCGTGTTGATTCGGGAATCCAATGAAACCAGATGAGGCCGATTATCCGGTTTACGAAACACAACGAACAGCGAACCATAAGGGGCAAGCTTTAATGGAACACGTACGCCTTCGGGCGTTTGCTCATAAACCGGCTGCTGGAGGATGGTTCCTGTTTCGGGCAGCCAAAGTTCAGGCGCTCCAGCGGATACTCTGAAACTGGCATTGACAAATTCCCGGCGCATCTTTTTGTTGCGAATAAAATAGATGTCCGCTTTCGCGGTTCGCCGATGAATAAAATCCAAATCCGCGGCTTCCTTGTCGCTGGTATAATTGAAGTCCGGAACGATGCCGCGCGCCAAAAGGATTTCTCGCAGAGATCGGCCCCATATAATTTTCCCGTTGCCATATCGATGCTCAAATACGTTTTTCCCGTCACAATTTCCCCATAGCAAATCGGCAAGTTGTTTAACCTGTCGATCTTTAACAGGATAGCCGGCAAGTCCGTTTGATTGCACAGGCTTCGGGCCGACCACTGTTCCGCCGGCTGTCAGGAATTCTTTGATTTTCTGCAGAACTTGCAGGTTCATATCTTTCCGGTCTGGTAGAACCAGCAGTTCGTAATGCATTCCATCAGGCAGAATAAAGCGGCCATCCTTAACACTCATCCGGTTGAGAATAACTTCGGAATTTACTACATCGTAGTCGTAACCATATCCGAGCGACGGGTTGATATGCTTGGCAGGTACAAAATTAAAACCCTGGTCCCCATAGTAGTAACATACATTTCCAACGAACAATCCCTGCTGCAGCATGAAAGAGCATCGAGACAGGTAATTAATAAAGGGCTTCGCGTTAGACCACCACGTCAGGTTAGGTGTCAAATGGCTTCCGGCGCCATAGACCCAGCCGGGTTTCCCTGCCTCCGGGGGTTGATGCGAAGATGTATGCCAGACGACATGATTCATTCCCTCGCAGAACGCCCTGTCTGCGGAAGGTTTGAGGTCGAAAGGGCCATCCTGCCAATGCCGGAATCCGGTAAAAGCCTCCATGTGCACCCGCTGGCGACCGTAGATGTGGGCGGCACAGGCTGTTTCCTTTACTATCCATAGCTGGTTTCGCTGCTGCCTCCACGGCCAGAACTCCCCGCGCATTTCATCGATAGAGCCAAGGGCTTTCAAAGCATCGACAGGGACTTGATGTACCGGAGGGCCGGGGCCTCCCGCTTCGGCCTCGATTCCAAGACTTGCCCCGTTGGCGGTTTGGCTTGCTGTACGATAATAGGCATCTACAAGAAGGTCGCCCAGCATCTTTCGGTAGTCGTAAAGAAAGCGGGACGTTATGTCCTGGTTTTCTATTACACAACCGGCCAGGGCAGGCAGATACGGCGTCATATCGTAATGGCAGTATTTCTCGAACTGCTCGATAAAGTCAGGAGTCCAGGTAGCCCCCCTGACCTCATAACTCGGCAGGTAGAGTTGTTTCAGAGCAGTAGGCCTTAAATCTCCGATTTTGTTTTTCAGGCGACTGGTAATATATTGAATAAAAACGCGGGTAGCTTCATGGCTGAAGTGATCCGTAGCCAGTCCATCCGAATTCGGACTGGGAACTTTGAGCTTTTCGCCGGTATTGGCGCAGACAAATCGTATGATAGTCCATTCGCCGGGCGGAACTTTCCATGTCAGCTTTCCTTCGATATTAACCTGTTTCGTAAGGTCGAGGATTCGGGAGCGATCTTTGATTACAAGAGGAGGTGGCCCGACTGAAAGCCACGTGCCGTTAGGACCGGATTTTTGCCCATCATTGAGGTTGTCGGCGTTCCATTTTGAGTCTGGCGCCCTCTGGGAATTGGAAAGAATAATCAGAGCCGAGTCCTTTGTCCGATCGATTTCTTTCGAAGCGGCTATGTTTTGTCCGGCGGTATCATAAACCTCGAATTCAGCGAGCTGTACCATATTAAAATTGGTGTTATGACCATTATAAACTCGCAGCCGGACGTAGCGTGCTTCTGCCTGTTCGAAGTCAAAACGCTGAGGTTTCGTATCCGGCGTTAAACTGTCTCGAATAATTTCGCTGAATGACTTTTCTTCAAGATTATCCGTACTTACCGCTACGGAAAAATCTTTAGCGAAAAGGTGGAGTTCGCCATAGCGTTTCGGATTTTCGCTCAAAGCATTATATAGAATTACATGGTCGATGCAATGAATGTCGGTCCCCGGCAATTGAAAGATGAATTCATGGGCCGGCTGCCTACTGGCCTCCGGCATGGCTAATACCGCAACGTTCTTAAAAAAAGCGAGTTTACCGTCCGGAGTCTTTGGGATATCGGGAGGAAGTTCCGGCAACGGAAGCACTATGTTTTGTGTGTCTCGGGCGTCCCGCCCTCGAATCGCGGGCAGGATGCCCGCGACACTATTGACCCGGATTTTTGTGTGGTACAATCCCATACTTGCATGGGGGGGCTGTACCCAGGAACCACCCAGGTCCCAACTGCTGCAGGCCGCCAATTGTACATCGAGATTAAACTTGCTCGCCAGTTGAAGGGTATATGCAACGTTCTCAACAAATTCATCGCTCATATACGCCGGACCCGCCGGAGGGGCTGCTTTCGCATCGCCCCGCGCTCCCATATCAAAGATACACAAGCCTCCGATGCCTTTTTCGCTGAATTGCTTCAATTCTGTTTCCAGGTAATCACGATTTACGTATCCGTTCAGCCAGAGCCAGTATATCGATGGTTTGGCGGCCTTAGGCGGGTCTAAAAAACCGGAAACCAACGGAGTTGTAAAATCTATTTCTTCATGTGCTCGTGTCTGCACGGGGATTAATAAGATTACAAGCAGCAACAGGCTAATAATATTCGTGTATTTCATTTTCACTTATCCTCAGGTGTAACAATAACACTTTCTATATTCAATATTTCGGCGATTTCCTGAATAGTCCGCGCATGATGTCCAACTCCAAGCGCAAAATGATGGGTTGGTCCTTCGGTCACCCATTTTTTAAGAAAAGAGCGGACATCAGGCTTAAAGAATCCCCTCGTATTCGTATTGCCTGTGGGGGGGATTGGGCCGCGCATACTTTGACCTTCTGCGAGAATAAATTTAAACCGGCCGTTGGCCGTGAGGGCGATACTGAGAATCGTAATGGGTCCTTCTTTAATCTTGAATTCAATCCCGGCCCCGGTCCCCGGTTTTCCGTGATATTGGGCCAGGCTGCGAAGAACAGGTTTGCCCTCGGCGATATTGATATGATGCGGGCCATCGTGGCCGACCATAACAAAACCTTCGTTAAAATCGATGGGGTGGAATTCAGCAAAACTTCCCCCGATATCCAGGCGATCCATAATCATCATGGCGATGCAGGTCTTCAAATCAGACTCTCCGCACATTGGAAAGCCGGCCGCGGTCAGCAGGGAATTGCCTACGATCAGATTAGTAACCAGTTCACGCATCGGACTGTTTTCTTGCCCTTCGTAGTAGTAGGCCAGTCCATCCAGATTATATGTGTCGGTGAACTTGTCCAATGCCACCGCCACACGGGCGGCAACCTGTAGGTCTTTTTCAGTCAGTTTTTCCGTTATTGGATCGGATTTCGGGTCAGGTGTTTCAAAGAGATCGAGAATTTGTGTTTTCTTGTCTTTTATTTCCTTTTCGGTGACGGTACGTTCAAACTTCAGGAGTTCTTCAGCCTCTGTTTGTACGACGTGACAGCCAAACGCCGCCGTCAACGCGGTATGATCCGTCTGCATATCCAGCATATTTTCGATTGGATGGCCGAAATGACCGATCCGGGAACGTTTAAGGTCATGCAGGACCATGGCGATATTACACCATTCCGTGATTTCACCATCTGCTATGGGATCACCATCGAGCGTGCCCAGAATAACAGGCGGTGGCTTTTTCCCCATGCGGATGGCCACGCCGGTGAATTCAGGCACGGCACAAAAATCATCATTGCACAACTGCATATAGGTGGAGGCTTTGGAATAATCCAGGGCTTTTAAGGGCTGAAGTGCGACCAAAACCAGTGGAATGTCCAGCCCGCGAACGATTGCGCCAAAAGACGCCGATGTGGCATAGGTGAGCATGTGGCAGAATACAAGGTCAAGATCCGCGGCCCTGAGCTTAGGTAAAAGTGCATAGGCAGAGGCGGCATCGTCTGCAACGCCGAAAGATGTTACCTGCACTTCGTGCGCTTTGACCCGGTCGGTGAAGATATTAAGTTTACCTGTCAATTCATCGAGCAAACCGTCGAACTGGGACCAATATTTATTAAAACCAACTCCAAAAATACCGATATTGGCTGTTCTGTTTTTTCTTCGCTTAACTTTCATACTTTTTACTCCTTTTTCCCTCTTAAAAGCGTTTTCTCCAATGCGGATTCAGAGGGCTTTGGAAAGAAGATACTGGCTATGGCTCCGGCAACGAATGTGGGAACGATTGTAAAGGCTCCGAACCACCATTTAGGGATACCCGTCAAAATCCAGATGAGCGACAGACATACAAGCCCAACCGCAAGCCCGGTCAAAACTCCCGGTAAGTTCGCATGCGGCATCAGCATCCCGAGCAGATAAATTGCCAGCAATATACCCAGCGAAGTCCCGGCAATGGTTGTGATGATATCAAAGACCGTATCGCCGAGAACGGGAACAAGGATAGCCGCACCGATTACAACTATACCGAGTACGGCAGTAAGTATCCTGCCAATCCACAAGGGCAATTCCCTGCCGGATAGCCAGTCGTAAACAATTACCGATGTCACCCCATTGATTCCGCTGTCTATGGTGCTCATGGCCGCCGCAAAGAGACCGGCCAGTATAAGCCCGACCAACCCGACCCTGGGCAGTTGCGTTGATACGAAATAGGGCAGGATTTGATCTTCTTTTACGATTTCGAGACCTTCGGCAGGCAAACCAAGGCCGCCCGGCTGGCTGTAAAAGGCGAACAGCGCCGTGCCGACCAGCAAAAAGAGCAGACCGAGCCCGGCATTGATTACGGCACTAAGGACAACCATGCCCCGCCCTCCTGCAAGGCTGCCGGCGCAAACATAACGCTGAATCATGTTCTGAGAGACGGCATAGCCGGGCAGGTACATGAACAGGCCAAAAGCCGCCGCCGTGAAAACAGTATTTCTACCTGTAAAATTCTCCGGCGCCAGAAGGTTGGCGTTAAGGTGGAACATTTTAAATTTATTGTGTTCCGATGCAATCTCCCAGAAAGCCGACCAGCCTCCATCGATGCGACTTACGGCCAGGAACATGACCGCCACGATTGCCGTGCCCATCACAATCGCCTGCAAGGCATCGGTCCATACCACCGCTTTCAATCCGCCCATTACTGTATAAATAGTCGCAAAGGCCCCGATACCGATGAGCGCCCAGAAATACTGGACTTCATTGAGTCCCATCACGGTTTGCAGGGTAAGGGCCACCGCGTAAAGCATTGTGCCCATCCAGCCAATTGCGTATATGCAATAGAGGCCTGATCCGATTTTCTGCGCGGGCAAACCAAACCGTCGGCCTAAATATTCGTATCCGCTGCTGACTTTCAGACGGACGAAAATCGGTACAAATATCCACCACAGAATTGGCGTGATGACAATGGGAATAAATAGAATGGTCAGATAGAAACTGAAGTCCTGGTAGGCACCTCGCTGAGGAAGCCCCAGGAAGGATATGGAGCTGAAACTGGTGGCGAACATCGAGACTCCGACCACGAACCAGTTCATCTTACGACTACCGAGAAAATAGTCCTCGTTATCCCGCTGTCCCCTGGCACTTCTAATGGCCAGACCAAAAACCACGGCAAGATAAGCGGCGCAAACACACCAATCTATGAAGCTCAAATCAGTCATAAATTTGAGAACCAACAATAGTCACAAATCCAGGGATATTTCCGATATAAAAACACACTGTTTTATACAGAAATGAAGCTGGATAAGTCAAGGTATAATTAAGATGCGGTTGGGATGTCCGGGTAAATACCCGGCGGTCACAGGGCGAAATCAGATAACCTTTCTGATTGCTGAATTAACGCGGAACTAATAAAAAACCAACGCCACAAAATCAAATCAGGAGCGCAAAAAAATCCACGCTCTTACGGCGAAAAACCAAGACTAACTTTGATAGAGCTGCTCACCATGGAACGTCTATAACGAAAGCCTCGGAACGAGGATGTATTTGCTCTTCCGTGAGAACCTGATACGCCAGGACGTTGACTCCATCTGTAAGATCGGTCAGCGATGAGTAATACACCGGATATTTGAGGTACTCTGCCCCTGTGACGTCAACCAAACGTACTTCATCGATCCATATTCCGCCGTCCGGATAATAATCACCACCCAGATACTCAAATCGAATCAGGATGTCCCGCCCGGAAAACGCTTCAAGTGAAATCTGTATATCCGTCCAGTGCTCCCGTAAGGTCTCAGATACGGACCATACCGGCGAAAAACTGCTTCCGTTATCACTTGATATAAGCACGCAAAAACCGTCTCCGCTTAAAAAATATTTGGCCTTGAAAGTCAACATGGTTTCCCGTCCGGGTCGAAAAGAGTCAGTGGATGTAAGGTGATATTCCAGATTGCTATAGCCACCTGCCGGTTTGTAGAAACAGTTTCCGGTGTTCCCCGCGGAAGATAAAGACCAATCCTCGTAATCGCTCGACGAGGTCACTTCGAATGTACTGAAATCTTCCGCTTCATCCTGGAAGTTGGTTGTGGACTCCGCCCGGTATGCCGTCAATTCGTCGACCTGTTGAATAACACTCCAGTCATACCATTTCGTAGAAACCAGTTGTATATCATCAATCCATACTCCGCCATCAGGATAATAGTTGCCGGCCAGATACTCAAATCGAATCAGAATGTCCTGCCCGGAACATGCTTCAAGCGGAATTTGTATCTCCGTCCATTTTTCCTGAGAACGGTTCGACACGGACCACACCGAGGAAAAACTGCTTCCATCGTCACTTGATACAAGCACAGAAAAACCATCTTCCCCCAGAATATACCTGGCCTTAAAAGTCAACATGGTTTCCTGCCCTGGTCGAAAAGAAACCGTGGATGTGAGGTGATATTCCAGATTGCCGTAGCCGCCTGCCGGTTTGTAGTAACAGTTTCCGGCGTAGCCTGTAGCTGACAAAGCCCAGTCCTTATAATCGCTCGTCGAGGTGACCTCGAACGTACCGAACCGCTCGGCCTCGTCCTTCCAAGTGCCTGACAATATATTCTGTTTGAGCACATCAATCCGCGTCACTTCATCACTCCGTGTTTTGGGGAGCACCCACCGCAGCTCTACGCCATTTAATGTATATTCGCTGCCTAAATGAAGAGCCGTAAGCGCAGGGCGGATCTCTGTGAAAGCATCAGTTATTGCATCCTCCCGGATGTTATCCAGCATGTACCAACCATCGTTTTGACCGGAATATCCATAATTGATATGGAAGTAGCTATCTTCTTGCTGTTTCATGTATCCATCGATGATTAGTGCATGGCCCGGTATACTGGCTATGCACGGCCGCCGGTCGGCCAGGTCGTTCAACACGGAGTTCATCAACCGATCGAAATCTGAGGATTCGGTGCGAGTGAGGGATTCATAGAAGAAATGCTTCTCAACCGCACTTCCCATTTTTTCCGAACTGGCAGAGGAAATCTCATGTTCATAATCCATTTTGGCGGCAACTCCCAGCTCATACATCAATTCCGACACTGCATTCACCGCTTCTTCCGGTTCAATTCCCCATACATAATATTCATCCTGCATGTTCCACCATTCGTAGGGATCTGAAAATTCCGCAGTATGCGTGTTGGTTATACTACCCTTGGAATCCTCGTGGATCATTGAGCCGGTCCCCCGATATGGCCATTCATGATACTTCATAACCTGAGCGAAAGCAGTAGCAACACACCCCACTGGAACACGGCCGTCACACGCTTCAGATGCATTAGGATCCAGGGGGCAATATTCATTGTAATGATTCGCCTGATCCCATAAAGTGCTCAACAGCGGACCAATAACATCACCTTCATCAGGCTCACTGCTAATCATATTGCTCATTAAGCGAAGTTCCGATCCTATATTCCATTGTGGAAAAGCCGGCGCACTCGAAAGTGTGGATGTGAGCCGCTGTGTATTATTTTCACTTTGGATCAGAAGAAGGTGGTAGAAAGCGTTATCCTCCCGTTCTTCCAGGTTGACGTCCCCTGAGATGCTGAAACACAGAACCGGTTTGAACCTTCGATCGCTATTCATGACAATATATCCCTGCGGCTGTAAGCGTATCAGGTAGAGAGGGATGTGCGATTCTCTGAGTCGAAGCAGCTCGATTCTGCCGATTTCCAGGGGAACAATCTGTTTCTCCCGATAACGCATTACGAGAGGATTCTCTCTCAACCACACGCCCGCATAAGCCCGCACTTCGTTTTCTGATACATTTTGAGCCTGCACACACGCCGCGCAGACCAGACAGAGAATCCAAATCAACTTTTTCATAGTGGTTTAACCTGCTCAACCCAAGAACACATTCAACCGGAAGTCCGTGTATAAAAAATCGATGCCATCACCGAATCTTCCAATAAACTATTCTACCATATTCACCCGAAATTTTTTAGCTTTTATTCATCTCTTTCTGTACCTGGTTCACATGAAAAATTGATATGAGGCACGTTGCTGTCTGTCACCAACTAAAAAAGCAGACACAACTAAGTGGTTATGCCTGCTTGACTTAAAAATAGCGGGGGGAGGATTCGAACCTCCGACCTCCGGGTTATGGGAGATTTATTCGTATTTTGCTAACTACTTGTTATTAAAGTAACTGGCGTTAATACAATATCTTATGTCACAAAGAACAAAAAACATTATAACCATATTATACATGTTTTGCAAAAAGTGATGTACAATTTGATGTACATTTTTTTGTGATGTACATATACCCGGAGGTCACTAAAACAACGGAACAAAACCGGTGGAGAAGCCAGAAAAGCGACGTATGCAAAATCTAAGTTGTACCCCGGAGGTCAAGAACACCGTTGAAAAAATCTTTCACTTGCATAAAATCTACATTTTTCGTTAAAAATCTGGCTTTGTATTCAACGGTTATCACGAAGCAGAAGAATCAAAAGAATCAAATAAATCAAAAACTGTCGCCTTTTTCCTCATGTCTGCGTCGGATTTCTTCGTCTAAATCTACTCCACATTTTATCTGTCATACTGCCTAATGGTGTGCTGCGATGTTCAAAAGATTAGAGAAGATGATTTGACTCTTATCAACATCACGAATTCGGAATACCTTATCCTCAATGCTGCCCATGTTTACCTTGTTTGCCAGAATTCTTCTGATAAAATTTAGCCTATGAGTCTTGAAAACACAAAACAGTGGGCAAAAGACAAAGATGGACTATCGGCATATGTCGCTATTTTTCTCGGAATGTCCCCGTATGCCATTCAGAATTTCTGCACACAACTAATAGAACGGGAAGTCCACACTGTGCTGAGCAAAAGCGACATTGACGCCTGGACAAAGTTGTACAAGAAACACAGGCTGCTCTGTAAAGCGTTATATCAATACCTACAGAGAGAAGACGATAATTGGATTCTGCTCCAATCAAAACCCATAAGATTGTTTTCCAGAATCTTTCTTACTGGCACACTGAAACAGCGACAACGCCTTTTGAGGGCAATGGGTACAGTCACGGAAGAAAAAGGCAGAGAGTACGTAAAGGAATTGAATGCTGCGATTAGTTCATGGCTTGAAGACCTCGCTCAGGACAAGCCTACTAAAAATATAACTCACGAATCCTTGCCTCTGGAACCTGTTTTCCTTTTGAAGATATACGCTTTTTGCTGGCTGGAATACGGAGAGCATTTCACCACTATATATCGCAAAGCAAGACAGGGAGATTTCGAAGCTATCGAAAAGCTATTGCGGATAGATCCATTGATACTCCATGACAAATTCATCCGCGAACACTACACCACTGCTCCGGAGGCAATATCGCACTTACTGCAAACAGCATACAACAATCCTCGCAAAAGCATTTTGAAGGTATCACAGATCAAGTCTTCGTTGTGCGGATTCATTTCCGCTTTCTTTGAGCACGTTGGACAACAAGCAGTAACACCGATGCAGATTAGGGAATTGTTCGATTCGTTGGCAAGGGACCTTGAAAGAAAATCGATTGATGAGGACCTCCCAGACGAATATGATGCGTTTAGAAAAGCGGTAAAACGGTATCACAAATTCTGGCTCCCAATAATCACGGCCACCCTCCCTCGACACTCATAAGCAACTGTCGCTACAATAACTTAACATGGACATTTTTTATTTTTTATTTGTCCATTCTAAAGACCTTCTTCATCCCATATAAACCCATCTGTAGGTAGTTTTACATGTTGATATTTGCCGTAGAGGGTAGGGCAATGCTGGGAAGCAACCCGAGCGCTACGGCAAGCCGGAGGCACGGGGGCGGTGTTGTCGTGCCGCCCCCGGCCAGTGTGCCTTTGGCCCGAAAGCGATAAATCCCGGCCTTTGGGCGAAGACCAAAGGCCGTAAGATAAGGATTCTATGAAGGGATTCAAGAATAGCAAAACAAAAACCTATCAAAGAATTCCGTATCGGATGGATTCAAGTAGCGGTATGGAAAAATGAAAGCGAAGAAAACGGCAAAACAATCGTCAAACATTCGATCCGTATCCAAAAACGGTTCCGAGACGAAGACGGCGAATACAAAAACACAAACAACTATTTCCCAGAGGAATTGCCAAAACTTTCTTTGGCTGTGAACAGAGCTTATGAATTCGTAGCACTGAAGGAACGGAATCCTGAAGATGACTCCTAATTTACTTGAACACTCCCATAATACTGTAACAAGATTCGGCAACGAGCATGGAGCAAGGTATGAAGTCGCGAAATGTCGCTGTAATTGTTGGTTCTGTCCTGATTGCAGTAAACTCAAGGGATATAACCTGAGAGCCAAACTCGTACCTATTCTGCAATCATTCAATGGTCTGCTCTTAGTAACCTTCACCATTGATCCAAACTTATTTTCAAACCCTGAGTCGGCATATTTGTATGTAATGGATAAACGTTGTATTAGTGTCACTACCCAAGACCTCTATCGCTGGGGCTATTTGCATTCAAGGCGATATTTTTACGTTCTTGAATGGCAAAAGGATACAGAACAGGTACATTTTCATGTTTTATATGATGCAAGCTACATTCCCTGGGAGGCTCTGCTTAGGTCTTGGTCTAAACATCGGCCCAAAGACACTGGACAGGTTGTGGGTGATCGTCCGGCTTTTGGTACAATCCTTGTTTCCAAGCCCGAGTTTCAAGGTGGACATGTTCACGCTGCACGATATGTCACCAAATATCTCATAAAGATGCCGGAAGAAGGTTTTCCCGAATGGGTTATGCAAATGGGAGAGCACCGCCGTATTCGACGCTACAGCACAAGCAGAGGCTTTTGGAATAATCCGACTAAGGCTAAACCATCATCAAACAGTAAGCCACGGACCATAAAAAGAATCACATATGCTGAGCGAATTAAAAAATGTGGTAGGGCTGTAAACCTCTTTGAAATTGAGACTGTCATAGTCCCTGACACTGGAGAGCTTGTAGCTCAGCGTTTTTGGGTAGGACAGCTTGAAATAGACTCAAAAACGTTATTCGAACACCTTTGGGACCCCGGCAAACCAGAACGCCAACGCAGAAGCTTGCTTGCTATGTCTATCCCCCATGCTAAGAAAATCATAGATACAGTCATCGGAAAAGAAGTTCAATGGATACGTGTACGAAAGACAAGGATTGCCGCTTGATGCCTCTATGTACAAAGGAATCATATTGTCCTGGAAAAGACTGGGACGGTCCGATTCATATAGGCATACCCGCAAAATTGGCATTGCATTATCTCCGAAGAAAAATACAACGTGAAAAGGAGAACTCGCATAATGAAACGAATAGTAAATCAAAAACATAAAACGCCGTATATATCACCAAGAGAGCTTGCCGAGCGTTGGCAATGTTCACGGTCCAGTGTGGATCGTATTGCCCGCCGTGCTCGTTTGAAACGTGTGTGTCTTGGCAAAGGTGTAAACGGAATGGTGCGTTATTTGCGAAAAGAAGTCATTGCCTACGAAAAGGCAAAGCAAGCACAAACAGCATGAGACAACTCACAGATTTTCAGGCTGTCCCGGTTTTGTGATCGCAAGTCCTTTTCCGGGACAGTTTTTAATTTGTTATTGATTCATCTTCATTCACAATAGCATCTAAAGACATAGTTTTAATTTCAGGTAGTGCCTTTTGATTTCCAACTATTCCTTCAATAGAACCGTACATTCCTGTAACGTTTTCTAGAATTAAGGAAATTTGTTTTTCTCTCTTATTCCATATTCTTATCATTGACCTTTTTTCAGTTTCAAGGTCTTCTTTCATTTTATTGTAAGCATTGGCGATTGTCTTAATATGCAAATTAAATTCCTGACTTGTAACATAATTGTAAACAACATCTTTAATACTATCTCTACCTGCGGTAATTGCCTTCTGCCTTGTAGCTTCAATTAGTCCCTGTCTTAAAGCATTAGCAAGACCAATTGCAGATTTATAATCTGTAATCCATACACCATCATATAAACCGAAACTCTTTACTTCGCCCGGCAAAGCAACAGACATAATTACTGCTTTCTCTGCATTTGCTTCCTGTTGATCGCTCTTTATCTTCATAGTCCAGCCTTTTTGAAAATCTTTTGTGTTTTTCGATTCCCAAAGTATTTTTCCGCATTCTCTGCCAGAAGAATTATGTACTATTTGAATAACGTCCGCACCTCTGGCACCTTTTTTGACTTCTTCAAAATTATCACAAGGAAAAGATCGCTCAAGATATTCCTGCAATTCTTCTTCCAGTGCTTCTCCCTGTGCTTCCTGTGAGCCGATTTCTGACTTTCTCTTAAGTTCATCTATCTGCTTTTTCATGGCAGTAAGCTGATCGTCCTTTTCACGCATCTTTAGTTGTTGTTCATCAGCAGCTTCTTTACTTACTTTTTCAATGATCTTCTTTCTTTCTATATCAAGTTGCCGCTGAACTGTCAGTTCTATTGCCGCTTTTTCTTCTTCTAGCTTTCGCCGTTGTTTTCTAAGCTCCAGTTCTTTCTCATTTGCCTTAGTAAGCTGTTTGCGTTTTTCCTCCAGCTCTTGCTCAAGAGCTTTCGTTTGTTCGGACTGCTCCGCTAGGATTCTGGTTTTTTCCAGTTCCGCAATCTTTCTCCGCTCTGCCTTTAGTTGTTCAGCAACCTGTTCGGTAATGGACAGTTCTTTAACCTCAAGCTCCCTCGCGTGTTTATCCAAAGCCTGCTTTCGATTTTCAAGCTCAATAGTCTTCTTATTGGTCTCTGCTTCAAGCTGTGTCCTCAGTGCACCTTCAATCTGGTTTGTTAAGGCTTCAGTTAAAGGAATTTCAGCTCCACACTTCGGGCATTTAATTGTTTGATCTGGCATATCAAAAACCTTTAGTCATTCTCTGAATAAAATTATATTTCTTTAAACTTATTAGCCAACTCTATTGTAAGAATATCCAGCTTTCTTAATATTCTGATCAAAGTATGTTCCTTTTGAGCCTGCGCTCATGAGGCCATCATGTACATCAGACGGAACATTAGAATACTGATATATTCCACCTTTAAGAAATTCTATTTCCAAAACCATGTTTGCTGAATCATAGCCAACCGATGCTAAATTACTTGACTGAACTGGTACTCGTTCCATTATTTTCTCCTTTCTTATTTTTTAATATTTTTTTGAGTTCTCCAACCTACAACAGCTTTATCATAAGGTGGAGTCTTGTATTTTGTTTCCTTCCATCGCTTTACCGGTTCTGGATCAACACTCTTCGGCCTTGGCTCAATTAATGGTAATCTAGCACGGCAAGGAATCTGTATCGCTTCGCCAAGTATTATTGCCTCTCCTGTCCTAAGAGCAGGCAATAAATTTGTTAATCCCTCCAATGAATCAGGGACGGTTGATTTAATTCTTGATTGGTCATTACTATTGGAAAGCCTTAATGCAAAAAATGTTCCACATTGTGAAAGAATGGTTTCATCTAATTCGGATGGTCTTTGACTAATAACCATAGCACCAACACCATACTTTCTACCTTCTTTAACAACACGACGAACAGCGGCTCCTGCAAATCCTGATACATACTGAGCTTGTCCGCCTTTTGGCAAATACGTATGTGCTTCTTCATAGACCAAGAGTATTGGTCTTTGTCTTCCAATAGCAGGTAAATCTCTTCCCCAAAAATTGCCTTCAAATATGATTCTTGTGACAAGCCCAACAACAAGATCAATTACTTCTGGTGGAATACCAGCTAAATCCAATATTGTTATGGAATGTTTATGATTAAGCCAAGATGAAAGTAAGTCGCTCAGGTCACTTTTAATACCATCATAAGGAGTAGGTTCTAACAGAAAATCGAATCGCTTATCATTAAATCTTCCAACCATCTTATTTAAATACTGTGTAATAAACAATTCTCTATTTGATTTGAAAGGAGGGCTTGAACCAGCGCCTGGTGGTTCAAATTGAGGGGGTATGGAAAGATTTCTCACTTGTCCTTTCATTTCTCTGTTCGAAGCATCTTTTTTATAAGCAACTTGCGTCCAATTATCTTTTGCTCTCAAAGTTGCTTTTTCATATAAATATAAGTCATACCACATTTTTTTAATATCAAAGGGAATTGGAGCATCGACGGTTATATCTATTGGAGCAACTTTATTTGTTATTTTACTGCAAGCCTCTTTCTTGAGTTCAAAAATCTTATCCCGCAAAGCAATATCTTGTTGTGTTTCAGAGGCACCTTTCCTGTCAACCAAAAACCACATCAGTTCAGAAAAAGAAAGAGCCCAGAAAGGAATAATCAATGGATTTTCAGAATGTCCTAATCCAAAGACTGTGGCGCGATCTTTTAAAGCTGCACTATATTCACCATGTGTATCAATTACAACTATTTGAGCGTTAGGGAAAGATTCAGTAGCAAGGGATTTTAAAAAGCCAGCAACAGTGTTAGATTTACCACTTCCAGTCGAACCTATTATTGCTGCATGTCGTGTTAAGATTTTATCAATATTGATTTTAGCAGGAAGATTTTCAGATGCGGCCAGTGAACCAATTGTGATCATAGATTCATCATTATTTCCATATATGATGGCCAAATCTTCATTGGTTACAATGTGAACTTCATCATCAATGGTAGGAAATAAACTAACCCCTCTTTCAAAGGGACCTTTTCCATACGATTCTCCAACCAACTGAATTTCTATCCACCTTTGTCCACTGATTGAAAAGAAAGTTTCATTTTCCTCGGGATGGTCAATTTCTGATGATCCTACCATTGAGACAATTCCATAAAGATTTAAAAAACCTAATGGAATTCTTACAAAGGAACCTATTTGTCCTAAACGATATATTCGACCATTAACAATTGGACTTGCAGAAGGAATTTCAGAAGATAATTCAATAAGTATCTTAGCTCCAACAACTCGCCGAATTAATCCTAGAAACGTTACATCAGTTTTCATTTTGCTCCTTTGTAGCTTCTTCAGGAATTTGATTCTCATTTACAGTAAAGTTCTGTGTTATATTAAAGCCAATAAAGGATTCTAGAAAGGATGCAAATTTATTAAAATCACCTAATAAAAATTTTTTTGTCTTATCATCCCAAAAATCCCAGACATCATCTTCTTGCTTTTTTCTATCTGGTTCTTTCCATTTAGATACGATACCACCTACGCACAATTTTTCAGGGGAATAAAAAGTTAGTTTTCTATTTTCTTTGCCGTAATTCTCAAATTCAGCAACAAGATTATCATATATAAAAACCATTACTGAGAGGTGAGGATTAGATCTAAGACATTGAAAAATGATTTCATTAAGATGGTGATCTGAGAAACTATATCCGTGTATTATTAACAGAGTTTCTCCGTTCGCCAAAAAATTACGTAACCGATCCTGCAAAGCTATAAAAGGTAGTTTTCGTGATTGAGCATATTTTTCTCTCGAAGGAAAAATCATTAGTTCTTGGCCATCTAATGTTGACTGACCTGACTGTCTGCATATAGTTTTTAATGAATCGTTAGCATACCAATTAATCGAACCATGTAATTTCCATAAGCGAGTCCAAGATTTTGGAGGATAATAATTTAATCCTTCATCTTTTTTCGGACGAGCATCTATTGATTCTGGAATAAAGAATGGATCAACAGAGCCTACAAAGCCATCAAAGAAAGGTACTTGGGCTTGCTCTAATGCTTGTTCGATCAGTAAATCATAATTTGTAGTGAATATTTCAATGGGATATTCACGATTGGCGTGTAGATAGCGTATCCATTGTGCTATTGTTTTATGAGGTCTAATATCTACACTTTTAGATACTTCTTCTGCAATTGTTTTACAAATAGCTATATCTAATTCTTTAGCTTTAATTTTACCTTTTATTCCACCACTTTCATAAATTTCTGAGTCGGCAATCAACTCTCGATGTAACCGTAATCGATTGAGGACATCTTCAATATTTGGATTGTCGCTGAATTCTTGTTTTATTTTTTCAAGTATTTCTTTCTGAGAACCTTCAAGCTTTTGAGCAACATTATGTGTTAACTTTTCAATCCCTGGTAATTTTACAGCTATAGAAGTTCCTGCCCCCAAAAAAAACCTATCTTTCTTTTTTCAGATGCGATTTGTTCCTGAATTTCTATAGCCTCTTTTAATGGATCATTCATAATTCCTATTCTCCTATATTATATTTTCCAGAGTACATCCGAGCTTCTAAAATCACAATACAGAACAATCTCAGATGTGGTAAGCTTTATGTAATATAACTTATAGACACCCTATCAAATGTTCATGCAATTTGACCTTTGTTTAATTCAACAAGTTTGTCTTTCAGGACCATTGTAGCCTTACAATCATCCTCATTATACGCAAGGATTCTTTTTAATATATCTTCATCATTACTTTCTATATAATTACACTACTGTCCCATTATAAGTTGAATAATAGCAATTGGTTATGAAAAGGAGCAATTTCGTTTTGCGATATATTTTTCGTAAGTACTTGTGTAATAGGAACTTTCTCGAAGAGTACAATGC
>Ga0180433_10000457_pt1 | contig 70198 bp, 67 predicted proteins | sample SS_ome_8_FD_132980 | JGI IMG/M metagenome (GOLD analysis project Ga0180433, IMG submission 132980) | Hypersaline lake sediment archaeal communities from the Salton Sea, California, USA - SS_1_D_1 metaG | ecosystem: Environmental > Aquatic > Non-marine Saline and Alkaline > Hypersaline >...
CGCATTAATTCAGCCAGCATCTCCGCCCGGGGAATAATAGGGATATGCTCAAGCTTGGCCTCTTTTAGCTCCGGGTTGGATGAAGGAATGGCGGTAGAGGCAACAACCACATCTACCCCTTTAACCTGTGAAGAACGATGTCCCAGAAAAAGCTTTATCCCCAAATGAGAAAGTCTGCGGGTAGTCTCGGAAGATTTTAAATCCGAACCAGAAACCGTATATCCCAGGGTGTGCAGTACCTGGGCAATACCGGCCATGCCCGAGCCACCAATACCGACAAAATGAATACGTTTAATTTTTTCGAACATACCTTTTCAACTCCCGGGTTTAGAACCTGCCGCCAGACGAATTATCCTCTCAACCAGAAGATCGGCAGCCTCCTTCTTTCCCAAATTCCTGCTCGCTTGAGCCATCTGCCTGAGTTTTTTTTCATCTTTTACCAAAGAAACAACCGCCTGGGAAAGAATCAGCGGATTTAAATCTGCCTGGCGATAAACTTCAGCCGCCCCTTCTTGAGCAAAAAACCGGGCATTAAACTCCTGATGCCTGCCGGCAGCATAAGGATAAGGAATAATTATCGCCGGAATCCCCCAGAGAGCCAGCTCAGCTAAAGTTCCGGCACCGCCCCGGACTAAGGCCACATCAGCTATACTATATATCGCCCCCATATCATAGTAAAAAGGAAATACCAAACTTTTAATTCCTAGACTGGCATAGGCTTCTTTGATAAAAACGCGGTCTTTCTCTCCGGTCAGATGAATGACCTGAATGGGAGAATTCTCTTTTTGCCAGATTTTTTGGGCCTGAAGGACCAAATCATTCAGCCGATGAGCACCCTGGCTGCCACCCATAACCAATAAGGTGAATTTATTCTCCTCCAGGAGAAGAAACGGCTCTTGATTTAAACCTCGAGCCTCAGCTAATTCTACCGTCTTTCGTAAGGGACAACCGGTTATAAAAAGTTTGTTTTTAAACCGCTTGGGGAAATATTCACCGGTTTTCCCAAAACTTAAGCTAATTTCCCGAGCCGCCGGAGCAAAAATCCTGTTGGCGAGACCGGGGAGAATATTCTGTTCATGAATCAGTAAAGGACACCCGGAAAAAAATCCCGCCAGCATCACCGGAAGAGAAACATAGCCGCCAGTGGCTACAATAACCTCTGGAGAAAAATCCCTAAAAATCTTTAATGTCTCAAAGAACCCTTTGCCTAATTTTAGCATAGCTTGAACGTTCTGTAAAGAGAATTTGCCAATCCGCCGGCCGGTGGTAATGCCCTTAAAAGGCAAGCTTAATTTAAGACAATTTTTCTCTTCCCAGCTGTGCTTCCGGCCAAGAATTAAAACCTCAATATGGCGGGCAATTAGGTTCTGTCCCAGAGCAATTAAGGGGAAAAAATGCCCCCCGGTGCCGCCGCCAGTAAGTATCACTCTCATTGTTCTAACCTAAGTTTTTCTGTGTAATGTTAGATGTGTAATGTGTAATGAAAAACTGGAAAAATCTGTAAAAAATACATGACTCTTTACACATAACACAATTCATTGCCCTTGCCTGGCAACACTTAGAACCATACCGACAGCTAAAAGATTAAAGAATAACGCCGAACCACCCACGCTTATAAAAGGTAACGGCGTTCCCTTGGTTGGCAATAAAGCCATAACCACGCCTAAATTAATGACTACCTGAAGGGTTAGAAGTACGCCAATCCCCAGACTGAGGAGAGAACCGAACTTATCAGGCGCCCTTATGGAAACACGAAAAATGGATAGAAACAGGCCTAAATATAGCAAAAGGATAAATGCGGTTCCAATAAAACCTGTTTCCTCTCCGATTATGGAATAGATAAAATCTGTCCGGGAGCCAGGCAGGTAAAAAAGTTTCTGCAGTCCTTTACCTAAGCCGACTCCTTTCCAGCCTCCGGAACCTAAAGCGATAAGAGACTGCTTCGTCTGGTAGCTAACGGCGGTATTTTCCTCGCCGGGATTAAGAAAAGCCAGGAATCTTTCTCGACGGTAACCAACACTGAATATCAGCATAAAAAGCAAAGGTGCAATTATAAAAGCCGCCGTTAATAAATATTTTATCCTCATTCCTCCCAGAAATAAAATGCTTCCAGCGGTAAAAATAATAACCAGACCGGTGCCAAAATCCGGCTGTTTAATCAATAAAAGGAAGAAAACGCTTATCAGAATAAAAGGAATAAGGCTGCGGAAAGAAAATCTGGCTAAAACCTTTCCCTTCCGGGAGCAAAAATCAGCCAAATAAAGAACCAGGCTAAGTTTAGCTAATTCTCCGGGCTGAAAACTTAGACCTCGCCAGCCCAGCCAACGGCGGGCTCCTCCAGCAAGACGGCCAAACTGCGGGAAAAGAACTAAAATCAGCAATGCCAGACTGATAAGAACAGCTAATTTACTAAAGCGGCGGAAAAAACCATAGTCAAAATGCATGGCCGTTACCAAAGCGAGAAAACCTAAACCCGCCCAGAGAAGCTGCCTTTTTAAAAAATGCAATGAATCCTGGCATTTCCCCTGGACATAAATGCCGCTGGTGCTAAAAACCATTACCAATCCGACAGCCACTAAAGTAAGGACGATAATGAAAAGAAACATACTGGTTCTAATCATAGTTTGGCTTATTGGTTAACCGGGTAAGGTGAAGCTTTGAAACTATCTCCTTGAAAGATTTGCCTCTTTCTTCAAAATTCCTAAACATGTCAAAACTGCTGCAGCCCGGAGAAAAAAGAACGCAGTCACCAGGCTGAGCAATATCTTGGGCAAGAATCACCGCCTCCTCCAAATCTTTAGCTAAATGAACAGGGCGGATATTCTGCCAAAGATCTTTGAGCTTTTCTTTCGCCTCACCTAAAAGAATAATTTGCTTAACCCTTTCTTTTATAGAAACCCCGGCGGGAGTAAAATCGGCTCCTTTATCTCGCCCGCCGGCAATAAGAATAATCGAGGAGAAGCTTTGAACGGCTTTAATCAGGGAATCGACATTGGTACTTTTAGAATCGTTAATAAAGACCACTCCACCGGACTTTGAAACTATTTCTATCCGGTGCTCAAGTCCGGAGAAATTTTTTATCACCCCGGAAATGTTTTCTGCGGTTTCTCCAAGGATAACCGCCACCGCAAGGGCCGCCATAATGTTTTGGCGATTATGATCGCCCTTTAATTTAAGAACGCTTCCATCTAAAATCTTCCGACGGGAACCATTGCTGCTGGACCAGATAGAACTATCTCGATAAAAAATACCCGGGTTCAATCCTAAATCGTTGCCAAACAAAATATGAGAACACCGGGCTTCCTTTATTAAAAGTTCTGTATAAGAAGCGCCGGCGGGAAAAATCGCATAATCACCCGGGCCCTGATTAAGAAAAATCCTTTTTTTGGACGATAGATAAGCTTCGAAATTGGGGTAACGGTCAAGATGGTCGGGAGTAATATTTAAAATAACGGAGATGTAAGGATGGAATTTTTTTATCCTATCCAACTGAAAACTGCTAACCTCTAAAACCAAAAGGTTCTCCTTGTTTAACTTTGGGACGAGGCTGGATAGCGGCCGGCCGATATTTCCGGCCACTTCTACCTTATGCCTCTTTTTGAGAATTTCTCCGAGGAGGCTGGCGGTAGTGGTTTTCCCATTAGTCCCGGTCACGGCAATAACCGGGCAGGGAACAAACCGGGAGGCCAACTCTAACTCGCCCGTAACCGGGATACCCTTTTCCCTGGCCCAAACTAAAGGAAGAGATGCCTCACTAACACCAGGACTAGCCACAATTAAATCTGCCTCTTGGATAAAATTTTTACTATGTCTTCCCAATTCTGCCCGGATATTCTTTTTTTTAAGCTTATCTATTTTAGATTCAAGCTCGAAATCTTTTTTTATTTCGGTTATTTTGACCTCGGCCCCTAAATCCTTCAGGAATTCTGCCGCTGCCCGGCCGCTTCTCCCCAGACCCACAACGGTAACTTTTTTATTTTTATAATTTTCTATCATTTTCTATAAAGTTTTATAAAGGCACTCTGGCCGCCATTGCCCAGGTATTATCGTATTTTGAGCGTGCTTAAACTCAATAAAGCAAAAATAGCGGCAATAATCCAGAAGCGAATAATTATTTTGGATTCGGGCCAACCCTGAGCTTCAAAATGATGATGTAACGGGGCAATAAGAAAAAGTCTTCTTTTTTTAAAACGGAAGTGAATTACCTGCAGGATTACTGAAATCGCCTCGAGAATGAAAATACCGCCGACAATAATTAAAACTAACTCCTGTTTAATAATCACGGCGACTGTCCCCAAAGCGCCGCCCAGAGCCAAAGAACCGGTATCGCCCATAAAAACTTGAGCCGGATGAGAGTTATACCAGAGAAAACCTAAACCGGCCCCGATGAGACTGGCACAAAAAACGGCTAATTCGCCGGCGCCAGGCACATAAGCAATTTTTAGATAATCGGCAAACTGGAAATTACCGCAAAGATAGGCAATGGCGGTAAAGGCTAAGGCGGCAATAATCAGGCAGCCAATGGCTAATCCATCCAGTCCGTCGGTAAGGTTAACCGCGTTAGAAGTGCCAACAATTACTAAAGCAACGAATAAAACATAAAAAATCCCCAGTTGAACCCAGAGATCTTTAAAAAAAGGAATATTGATTTTACTGGCATATCCGGCAATCAAAGGAAGTTTAAAAAGATAAAGCCCGATAAGTATCCCCAGAATAGACTGGCCGATAAATTTGGTGAGCGCCCCTAAACCAGTCGGTGATTTTTTAATTTTGAGATAATCGTCAATAAAACCGATGGCCCCTAAAGAAATCGTAGAAAATAAAACCAACCCGATGCTGCGCGCCTCAAGATTCGCCCAGAGAAGGGTGGAGGTAACCATGGCAATTAAAATCAAAATCCCCCCCATGGTAGGCGTGCCTTCTTTGCCTTTATGCAGTTCATAAAGAGGAAATACATCGCCTTTGCGAATTTTCTCTTCGAGTGAAAAGGCCTTAAGAAATTTAATTATAAAAGGGCCTAAAATGACGCTGATAAGGAGAGCGGTAGCCGTTGCCCCGGCCGCTCGAAAGGTAATGTACCGGAATATATTGAAAATAAACCACTGGTCGCGAAGTGGATAAAGCCAATTATAAAGCATGATTAATCCCCTCTATTATCCGCTCCAATTTCATCGCCCTGGAGCCTTTGATTAAAAGAATATCTTCCTTTTTGACAATATTTTTTAAAACTGAGAGAACATCTTTTATCGAATCAGAATGAAAAATGTATTTGTCAGCCATGCCCGAACGGCGCGCGCCTTTAGCGGTGAAACGGGAGAAATCACCTACGGTCAGCAAATAATCAATCCCCGAGGCGCCTATTTCCTCTCCCAGCTGACGATGAAAATACCGGGTTGAATCCCCCAGTTCTAACATATCACCCAGAACTAAAATTTTTCTCCCCCGGCTTTTTAAATTCAATAAGGATTCAACCGCCGCTTTTACCGAATAGGGATTGGCATTATAGGCATCGTTAATAACCTTTAGGCCCCCGGTTTCTTTAAATTCCATGCGCATAGGGGGAGGCGAAAAATCGGCCAAAGCAGATTTTATTGAATCCCAACTTATATCTAAAGTGCGAGCGACGGCAGAAGCAGCCAAAGCATTATAGATATTGTGCCTCCCTAAAAGAGGAAGAGAAACTTCAATTTGCCCGTTAATTTTAAAGGTTGAATTAGAAAAATTCACAAAGGCAATATTCCGAGCCTGAAAATCCGCTTTTTCTTTTATGGCAAAGGTTACGAACTCGCCTCTTATCTTGTTTTTCATCCGGCCGAGATAAGGATCGTCATTATTTAAAAAAACTACCCCCTCTTTATCTAAAGATTCGATTAATTCGGCTTTGGCTTTAGCTACATTATCAAGGGTGCCAAAAAACTCAAGATGGGCCGGGCTTATATTGGTAATAATTCCGAAGTGAGGCTGAACTAACCGGGAAAGCAGCTTTATTTCTCCCAGGGCACTGGCGCCTAACTCTAAAACGGCCAGTTGGTGATACTCTTTAATCCTTAGTAAACTTAAAGGAATGCCGATTTGATTATTGAAATTACCGGCTGATTTCAAAACTGAAAATTTAGTTTGAAGAATATGGGCAATTAAATCCTTCGTGGTGGTTTTACCGTTACTGCCGGTTACAGCAATCACCTTTAACTTAAATTTTCTCCGGTAATGAGCGGAAATATCCTGAAGGGCCCTGACTGTATCTTTAACTTTAATTAAAACCGCATCCTTTAAATTGGAATCTCGAGAGAAGCCTTCAGGAATTTTGGAGACAAGGGCTGCCTTTACTCCCTTTCGAAAAGCCTGGGCAAGATAATCATGGCCGTCAAAGCGCCTGCCGCGGATAGCAATAAATAATTCTCCGGCTTTGCTCTTTCTGGAGTCTATGCCGATATCCCCAAATGAAAGAGAAGATTCTACTGTCGAAGCAAGAAGTTTTCCTCCCGTCCATTCTAAAATTTCACTAAGCCTGAATTTCATTGTCCCCTATTATCCTGTTAACCGGATACTCAATAAAGCAGCAAATCGGCAAATTAGTTATCCTGACGCCTGATACCCTGAGCGCCTGATATTCCCATTGCTCGTAAAATCTTTTCAACCGCTTTTCTATCATCAAAAGGCTCTACCCCGTCTTTATAGATTTGATAAGTTTCGTGGCCTTTACCGGCGATAATTACCATATCACCGGGCACAGCCTTCTTTATGGCCGATTCTATCGCCTGATAGCGGTCTAAAATTACCTGATAGTTTCTTTTAAGGGTAAAACCCGTCTTGATATGGTTAATAATTTCTTCCGGCTCTTCACTCCTGGGATTATCAGATGTAAGAATAGAAAAATCAGCCAGTTCTTCGGCTGCCTTTCCCATTAAGGGGCGCTTCCCTTTATCCCGATCACCGCCACAGCCAAAAACTAAAATTATTCGCTTTGGGCTCATTTTTCCGGCTGATTCTAAGATATTTCTTAAGGCGGCTTCGGTATGGGCGTAATCAACGACTATTTCAAAAGGTAAATGCTTCCCGATAAATTCAAATCGGCCGGGGATATTCTTTAGCTTTTCCAAACCTTCCTTTATAAACCCGGGCTCTATATCCAAACTAAAACCGCAAGAAGCAGCCGCCAAGGCGTTATAAACATTGTGCCGGCCGAAAAGGGAAAGATTTACCTCTATATCCGCTGACGGATAACTTATGATAAAACGATTGTTATCTGACTTTGACTCAATCGCTTCAGCCCGGCATAAATTTTTATCGCCCAGTCCAAAAGATAAGATTTTGACACCGGGAGAATTTTCCAGCGTTTTTAGAATGCCTGTAGAAGCTTGATCATCGCCATTGACTATGGCATATTTCTCTCCGTTTTTTTGAGAAAGTCTTCCTAAAGATTCGAAAAGAAGATTCTTGCTGGCAAAATAATTCCCCATAGTTTTATGATAATCCAGGTGGTCCTGACTTAAATTGGTAAATAACCCGATATCAAAATCTATCTGGGAAACACGCCTTTGGGTAAGAGCATGGGAAGAAACCTCCATAATGACGTGGGTAATACCGGCTTCAACCATCTCCTTGAGAAGAAATTGAAGCTCTAAAGATTCAGGGGTGGTGCGAACCGAAGGAATAATCCGGTCTCTAATTCGATAATTAACCGTGCCAATTACCCCAACGGCAAAATGAGCTGCTTTAAGAATGGATTCAAGAAGATAAGTAGTTGAAGTTTTCCCATTTGTGCCGGTAATACCAATAACTTTAAGTTGCCGGGAGGGGAAATCATAAAATGCCGCCGATATTTTAGAAAGTGCTTCCCGGCTGTCTTTTACTTTAACATATGATACCCCTTTGTGGACAGGACGGTCAATTAAATCTTCCTGGGTTAGTATGGCTTTAGCACCCCGGCTGATGGCTTCTTCAATAAAATCCGCCCCGTTGTAATGTATGCCCGGGATAGCGGCGAAAAGAAAATCTCTATTTACCCGACGAGAATCATAGTCTACTCCCCGAATACTTTGGAGAAGGTCACCATTAGTTTTTTCCAGCGAAAGGTCTTGAAGAAGTTTATTTAGGATCCAGGTTTTTCCCATAAAAATCCCCTTAATAACAACCGGGCATAAATTTTAGAAGACAATAGTCGCCCTGATTAAGTTTTTCTCCGGGTGAGGGCCTCTGCCAATAGAGAAAACCAGAACCTTGAATGTTAATCTCTAAATTAAACATAGAAAGATTCTCTAAACTTTCTCTAATGCTCGCCCCTTTAAGATCTGGCATAGTTTGCCCAATTAGTTTTTCAGCTTTAGGCAAAACTTCTAATGAAGATAAAAACTGCTTTCCCCTTTTTTTTGCTTTTCTTTCTTCTTGAGGAGAAATTTGTAAATAACTCAAGGTTTTCCCGACAACGCGGCTGAAAATTGGGGCGGCAACAGTTCCTCCCCAAGCAACACCGCGAGGCTCATCAACCATTACTAATACGGCAATAGCCGGTTCTTCAACCGGGGCGAAACCAACAAAAGAAACAATAGATTTTTCTTTAGAATACTGGTTTTTCTCTACATCAAATTTCTGAGCAGTGCCAGTTTTTCCGGCTACTCGATAACCGGAAACTTGAGCCAGCTTTCCTGTGCCTGAGATAACTGCCCCCTCAAGCATTTCTGTCAAAGTCAGGGCTGTCTGAGGAGAAATAACCCTTCTTTTGATGTGAGGATTGAATTTCTTGATTAAAGCACCTTTTTTATCACGAATTTCCCTGAGTACATAAGGCTGCATCATTAAGCCGCCATTAGCAATGGTGGAAAAAATATTAATAAGTTGCATCGAGGTTACGGAAATCTCCTGGCCATAGGGAATCGCCCCTAGAGAAGACTTTGTCCATTCTTTTATTGGGCGCAGGTTCCCTTTAATTTCACCAGGCATATCAACATCCGTATATCGGCCGCAGCCGAATTGCTGGATGTATTTATATAGTTTGTGCTTGCCTAAAAGCAAAGATGCCTTAGTCATACCAATATTGCTGGAGTAACCTAAAATCTGGCGGAAAGTAAGCCATCCCCTAGGTTCATGGTCATGGATAACGCGACGGCAAAATTGGAATGAACCATTTTCGCAAAAAAAGATTTTTTGGGGAGTAACAACGTTTTCTTCTAACGCGGCGGCGGCAGGAATGACTTTAAATGAAGAACCAGGTTCATAGCAATCGGTTACTACCCGATTGCGCCAATGAAGCGGCGAATAATCGGAAGGTTGATTAGAATTAAAAGTCGGACGATTAACTAAAGCTAAAATTTCCCCGGAAGAGGGACGCATCACCACTAACTGAGCCCCTTTAGCCTCTGTCTTTTGAAAAACTTTATCTACTTCTTTCTGGGCAATGTGTTGAATAGTGCTATCAATCGTCAGGGTTAAATTAAAAGGTCTTCTTGAGAAAATTTCCTCTTTATCCAAAGTTATTTTTTGTCCCAAAGCATCCCTCTGCACCAGAGACTTACGCAAAGTTGGAGAAAGTTCACTTTCATAATATCTCTCCAAACCTTCCAACCCTTGATTATCCATACCGACAAAACCTAAAAGATTAGCGGCCAGAGTCCCTTGAGGATAAAAACGGCGGTACTCTTTGAAAATAGATATCCCCTCTAAATTTAGCCTCTGGACAGCCTCTGAGCATTCAGGGGAGACTTTTCTTGCCAGCCAGACAAAATAACAATCTTTAGACAGCTGTCTCTTTATCCAGCGGGAATCTTTTTTAATTAAACTTTTTATTCTTCTGGCATAAGAAGACGGGTCTTTTATTTGTTTAGGCGCGGCATAAATTGAATCGACTTCGACACTGATGGCTAAGGGTTTCCCTTGACAGTCAAAAATCATGCCGCGTGCCCTCTGAGGATTAATGGTGATATGATGCTGCCTTTGTGCTTTTTTAGAAAACCGCGAATGTTCGACAAATTGTAAATAGTAAAGTTTGAAGAAAAGGGCGAAAAACAAAATTATAAAAAAAACTACAATTAGGTACGAACGGAAGATAAGCTGGTTTCTTTTCATCGGTTTATCCAGATAACTTCATGCTTCTTGGGATCACTTAGCTTTATTTTTTCTCGAGCAATTTTTTCAATTCTATCCAAAGATTTGAGCTTGCCTACCTCTAACTTCAATTCCTTATTTCTTTTATCCAGATATTCTCTTTTTGCCTCCCCGGCGGAAAGAAGGTAACCCTTCCTTACTAGCGCCAGATTCAGCCAAACATAGATAAAGATAAAGGTAAATCCTAATAAAATTACTAAGAAGACCATTTTAAAAAATGAAAAGACTTGAACCTTATCTTTTCGGGTCGGCCGCCTTTTATAAGTTTTAGTCTGGAAGTTCCTTCGCATCACATCTAATAAGAATAGTCCAAATAAAAAGTTTGAACCGTTCCAGTCCAACTTCTTAATCTATATTGAAACATTGTTCTAAAATCGCCCTTCCTATGTTCTCAGCCAATAATCTATTCCCTCTGGGAGTACAGTGGCCAAAGTTACTACCAAAGGCATCTACAAAATAATCACTATATTGGGACTGCTTTACCGCTTTTTTAAACGTTACCTCATTATCGACAAAAATAACATCCTCTTTTGATTTTAACATTTTCTTCAATGGTTCTACACTACGCATCGGATATTGCACACACACTAACTTTATTCCTCTTCGTCTAACGATATTTTTAAGCTTCTCATAGTTACGCCAAGTTATAGAATTATAGAATTCTGATCTCAATTCATTTGCTTTTTGAAAACAGGTGGCTGCCAATTTATCTCTTCCTTGCCTTTCATATAAAGATCCTAGCGCACTATATATGCTGTCACTTTGTGGATCTGTCTCTATGGCTTTCTTCAATATCCCTTCGGCTTTGGTATATTCACCCTGATCCATGTATAAGGATGCTAACATACGATATGCCTCACCCGTTTTTGGATCTATCTTTATGGCTCTTTTGTACATTTCTTCGGCTTTGGTATATTCACACTGGTCCATGTATATCCATCCTAACATACAATATGCCCCAACCTTTTTTGGATCTATCTCTATGGCTCTTTTGTACATTTCTTCGGCTTTATCATAGATCCTCTGATTCATGTAGCACTTGCCTAATCCACGATACGTTTTACCATTTTCTGGATTTATTTCTATGGCTCTTTTAAACATTTCTTCGGCTTTATCATAGATCCTCTGATTCATGTAGCACTTGCCTAATCCACGATACGTTTTACCATTTTCTGGATTTATTTCTATGGCTCTTTTAAACATTTCTTCGGCTTTGGTATACCTCCCTTGTTCGTTATAACACCAGCCTAATCCATTATATGCCAAAATATTTTTTTCGTTCATTTCCATCGCCATCTTAAACATTTTTTCGGCTTCATCATAGTGTTTCTGTTTTAGGTGACACCAGCCTAATTCGCTATACGCCCTATCATCCTTTGGCTCTGTATCTATACCTTTGTTAACCCTTCCTTCAGCTTTATCATATCCCCTTTGGGCTTTATGAACCCAACTTGATACAACATATTTTTTTAGGTAGTTTGTTACAGAAATATTTAGCTTTCTAATCTTAGGCGCTATATGACGCCACAAAATTCTGCCTAAATTATCTGTCTTAAAAAATGAAACAGAATGATTCTTATATGGCAACAAGTTTTCTTCATCGTTAATTCCCATCATTACAGTTATAATATCAGGATTATATCTGTCCAGATTATTTTCTAGCCGCGCCACTATGGTTTTTGTGGTGGTTCCAGGTATACCCTCATTCACTACGCTGAACTTAGCCCCTATATTCTTTCCGTTTAGAATTTTCTCAAGTTGGCGAGGATACGAATATTTACCTCCTAGGGCAGTAGTAGATTCTCCCAAACACATAATGCGATACGCTTTTTTTTGCTGAATAGAAATTTTATTTCTATAACGCTGCAAAGAGAAATAGATAGTTCCCCCTATACGTAATCCTGTCTCAAGCAAAACTACAGATAAGGATAATCCCAAAAGTATCAGAATTATTTTTTGCTTAAGTGATATCTTCTTCATAGACAGAGTGCATAGTTGAATGTATGGATGAATCCCCCCCCGAAAAAACGAACTTTCTCTTTTAACGTTGTCCGTCTTTTATAAGTTTTAGTCCGGAAGTTCCTTCGCATCACTCAGAGCCTTTCGGCAATACGAAGCTTGGCACTTCTTGAACGGGGGTTCCTCTCCAATTCAGGTTTTCCCGGCCTTAAAGGCTTATTATTTATAATTTTAAGCCGAGGCTGAATATTGCACCGGCAAATAGGAAAATTCGGCGGACAAATACAGGTTTTGGCCAAATCTCTAAAAAAAATCTTAACTATTCTATCTTCTAATGAATGGTAGGAAATTACCGCCAGGCGCCCCCTTTTTTCCAAAAAATCAATACTTTCCTTTAGGAAAATCCGAAGGTTATCTAACTCCTGGTTAACGGCAATTCTTAAAGCCTGAAAAATGCGTGTGGCTGGATGAAGGCGGTGAAAATGGCCAGTCTGAGGAAGAACTTCCTCTATTATCTTTACCAACTCAAGGGTTTTTTCTATCGGTTTCTTCCGGCGGCCTCTTGCAATATTTTTGGCAATCCTTTTACTATAGCGTTCTTCTCCAAATTGAAAAAACAATTTCTTCAGTTCATCTTCTGTCAGTCTATTGATGAGATCTCTGGCCTTCAGTCTGCTCCGCTCATCCATTCTCATGTCCAATGGTGCTTGAAAACGGAAGCTAAAACCGCGAAAACGACTATCAATCTGCAAAGAAGATAACCCTAAATCAAGTAGAATCCCATCAAGCTTTTCTATTTTGAGACGCTTTAAAATTACCGGAAGGGCAATATAATTTTCTCTAATAAGGGAGAACCTTTTTTTATAAACGGAAAGTCTCCTTTCGGCTCGCTCAATTGAGGCTTTATCACAGTCAATACCGATAAGAAAACCCCGAGAACCAAGCTTTTGGAGTATCCCTTCAGCATGTCCGCCTTCTCCCAATGTGGCATCAAGATATATTCCGTCTTTTTTTATGTTTAAATTTTTGATTGCTTCTTTTTTAAGTACCGGTTGGTGCATTATTTTTAACTTATTTACTTTCAACTACCTTTAGTTTCCTTCCTCCAGCAAGTTCTTTAGCAATTTCTATAAAAGAACGTTCTGATTTATTACGATAATTCCTCCACCTGAAGCTATCCCAGATTTCAATCCGGTCAGAAACACCAATAATAACTACTTCTTTTTCTATCCGGGCATATTCGATTAAACTCCGAGGAAGATTGAGGCGCCCCTGTTTATCCAAAGAACTTCTATAAGCGCCGGAAAATACAATTCGGCTGAAAGCCCTAGGGTTGCTTTTATTCAAAGATAACGATTTGAATTTTTCCTCTTGGCTTTTCCATTCATCCAGAGAAAAAATAAAGAGGCTTTTTTCTAAGCCTCTCGTCAGTATGAATTTATTTTTATTTAACTTTATTAAAGCTTCGCGGAATCTAGCCGGTATAATAACCCGCCCTTTTTCATCTATGGCATGGCGATACTCTCCATAAAACATAAAAATAACCCCTCATCGATCACCTTATGCTACCCCCCTTAGACAAAAAATTACGGCCTTTCCCTGACCTTTAGGCAAATTGGCAGGGAAAAGTATTTAACGAAACTGGCTCGTGCCTTTAACCTTACTCCTCTCTAATCGCCTTCTTAGGCCAAAATCCAGCTTCTCCCCGATAATTTGTAAGGTGGACGAAGAGGGTAAGTAACGTGTATATCGGTTTTTATCCCCATACAGTTCCCGCTTTTCCATTAATCCCCCCACTTTTTACCACTCCCCTATATCAGTATATCACGGTCTATATATCTGTCAAGGAAAATTTCAAGAACAAATTGATTTACATTAAATGTTATCCATCAGAACGATACTTCACCTAATCTCACTTCATATAGCGCAGTTTTAGCCAAAAAGTAGGCCGATAAGCCGAGTTCTGTATCCCTCCTGGGGACAACGATTATTTATCTAGGTTTAAGATTCCTCTTAAACTCCAGCGACCAACCCGAAGGTATAAGGAAGCGGACAGCCTCCTACCTCTTTACGAGGATTTCCTTCCTATTAGGTCTTGCTTCAGGCGGGGTTTACCGAACATCCAATGTTGCCATTAGATTGGTGCGCTCTTACCGCACCTTTTCACCCTTACCCTGTTAAATATGCTTAACGGGGCGGTATATTTTCTGTGGCACTTTCCGTCCCTTTAAAGAACCCTTCGTTTCGAAGGCACCCTGTCCTTTGAAGCTCGGACTTTCCTCCCTGTTAGATGTCTCTAACAGGGCAATCGTCTGGCCTACTTTAATGGAACCACTATTTATGGAACGTCATAAACATAAATCGCTGGGCAAATTAACCCCACCCTTTTGATAACTATTGCTTACGCCCACAAATAACTAATCTGATTATTTCTACCGAATAATAATATTAGCTTTGCGATTTGGCCCAAAAAGGCATGACTTATTCCACATTAGGCGGAATAAACTGTAAACCTTGATTAGCCAATTTATCTGCTTCTTTATTTTCTTCCCTTTTAATATCCCGCAGATAAACTTTTTTAAAACCCTTAAGCAAATGTAAAACCTGGCTATGTAAAATTTTTAAATTATTGTTTTTTACTTTGAAATTGCCTTTTACTTGATTAGAAATTAGCTGGCTGTCGGTATAGACAGTTAAAACCTGCGCCTTGAGCATTAAGGCCTCCTGAAGAGCATAAATCAAGGCGTAATATTCGGCAGTATTATTTGTCACCACTCCCACACTTTTGCTTATCTTCTTTAAAATACTGCCTTGAGAATCCTTTATCAAAATACCAACAGCGGCTTCACCCGGATTCCCTTTAGAAGCACCATCAATATAAATAATTAACTCATTTACCTTATTCATCGTTAATTTTCTGCCCAATACAGGAGACGGGCACAACTACCGCAAAAAACCACTTTGCGCATTTTAACCTCATTGACTATCTGAGGCGGTAAATTAATATGACATCCCCCGCAGGAATTATCAACAATAGCGACAATTCCTAAACCCGCCTTGCCCCGGCGAATCTTTTCATATTTCTGATATAGCTCCGGGCTTATTTTATTCTTCTGTTTGTTCCGCGCATCCCTCCGAGAAACAAGTTGAGATTCAACTTCAACAACCTCTTTATTAATTCGACTTTCTTCTTCTTTAAAAGCGCCCTCTTGAACAATAAGTGTTTTTCCCTTTTCTTTCATAGCTAAGCTATATTGCTCAGTTTTTTCCATCAGCTCTAAAATTTCATCTTCCAATTTTTTGTTTTTTTGCTTAAATCCTTCTATTTCCTTAAGCATAGCCGTATATTCTTTGTTTGATTTGAGGCTATAAAGCTGGATATTATATTTTTTAATTGTCTCCCCATTTGAGGCTAATTCTCCCTCTTTAGCTTTCCGCTCTACCTGCATGGTTTCAAAAATCTTTTTCATCTCATCCAGCCCCTGCTTGACTTCCTCCCAATTCTGGCGGAAAGGACCAAGTTCTGAAGGCAATTTTTCTTTTTGCTGCTCTAAGTTTTGGATATCCGTATCAATTTTTTGAAGTTCCCAAACATCTTTTAAATCAGTATTTCCCTCCAATTTTGCTCCTTTTGTAAAATCTTTCCAGCCTTAACCGATTATATCATTTTTTCACTCTAATTGCCAACGCAACTTTTTTCTGTTGTAAAGAACATCAGAGATTATACTCCTCTTTTAACTCTTCGATACCTTTACGGGTAACTTCAGCCGATTTGTTTAAGGCTTCTTTTTCCTTCGAATTTAATTTTAACTCTATGATTTTTTCAACTCCATCTTTACCTAAAGATACCGGCACACCTAAAAAAATCCCTTCATATCCGTACTCTCCGGATAGACAAATACTGCAGGGTAAAACTCTTTTAGTATCTTCTATAATTGCCCGGGCCATTTCATAAACAGCCGCCGAAGGCGCATAATAGGCACTCCCTTTCCCCAATAAAGAAACAATTTCCGCACCAGCATGGCGGGTGCGTTCAATAACCTCTTCAATTTGTTTCACCGTAAGTTTATCTGAAATCGGCTTTCCCCCAACCTTAGCTAAACGCATAAGAGAAACCATAGTCTCACCATGTCCACCTAATACCGTCGCTTCTATGGATTGGGGAGGAATTCCTAAAATCTCAGAAATAAAATAACAAAGACGTGATGAATCTAATACCCCGGCCATGCCCAGAACCTGATTTGGCAGAAAGTTGCCTAAAGCATAAATTAGATAGGTCATCTCATCCAATGGGTTGGTTACATTAATGATAATAGCCTCTGGAGCGTTTTCTTTTATTTCTTTGGCAATCAAAGCGGTAATACCTGAATTTTTCTCTACTAGGTCCCTTCGAACCATACCCGGTTTCCGCGGGTATCCAGCAGTAACAATAATCAACTGAGAGTCTTCAATTGCTTTGTAATCTCTCGTCCCGGAAATTTTTGTTTGAAAGCCCATAATTGAAGAAGACTCGGCTAAATCTAAGGCTTTCCCTCGAGCTATTCCTTCCACAATATCAAGAATGACAATCTCCTTCACTAAATTGCGTTCGGCAATCTTTACCGCAACATTTGCCCCAACATTACCAGCACCAATAATAGAAATTTTCTTCATTTAATTTTCCATAAAGTTTTAGGTTGCTTCTTTAGATAAGTTTTTTTCGATAATATAATTTTCTAATACAAGATAATCCATCTGGCTCCTTTGCAAACAGTCTATAGCCTCTTCAGGAGTACAAACTATAGGTTCCCCTCTTAAATTAAAAGAAGTATTTAGAACAACCGGCACACCAGTTATATTTTCAAATTCTTTAATTAACTGCCAAAACCTAGGATTTGTTTGTTTACTTACGGTTTGAACTCTGGCCGTTCCATCAACATGGGTTACAGCTGGGATAGTGGCTTTTTTCCCTTCTATTACCCGAGAAGCTAATAACATAAAAGGAGAGGAGGTTTTTAATTGAAAAAACTCACCAGCTCTCTCTTCCAAAACAGCAGGTGCATAAGGCCGAAAAGATTCCCTTTTTTTTATCTTGGCATTTAATATATCTTTCATGTCAGGATTACATGGATTTGCCAATATAGAGCGGTTGCCAAGAGCCCTCGGTCCCCACTCCATCTTTCCTTGAACCCAACCTATTGTTTTATCTTCTGAAAGCTTTTTTGCAATATATTTTGTTAATTCTGGATCTGATAATCTTTTGAATTTTATTCCTAGATTTATCAAAATTCGCTCTATTTGATTCAAGGAAAAATCTGGACCAAAATAAGCATCTTTCATAATGTAATTTCTCTTATTCCCCAAAACAGAATGGTAAAGATAAGAAGCTGCACCTAAAGCTCCTCCACTATCGCCAGCGGCCGGCTGAATAAAAATCTCCTTAAAAGGAGTCTCTTCAAGAATTCTACCGTTGGCCACACAATTTAAAAATACCCCTCCAGCCAAACAGAGATTATTTACCCTTGTTTCATTATATAGATTTCTTGCAATGGTTATTAACGTCTCTTCAATAAATACTTGAAGACTCGCTGCTATATCACAGTGTCTTTCCTCAATTTTATCTTCTGAATTTCTTTCTTTCCCAAAAGCCTCTACTAACCTTTTGCTATACATCTTCAACCCTTTATTAAAGGCGAAAAATGCCATATCAAGTTTAAAACTACCGTCGGATTTAACAGTAATAATCTCCCTGAATTTATTAAGATATTTTGGTTTTCCATAAGCAGATAAACCCATCACTTTACCTTCACCTTCAAATACTTTGAACCCAAGACAAGTGGTAATTATTGCATAAAGCAAACCTAATGAATCAGGATAGATTATCTCTTTAAAAATCTTGATATTATTTCCTCTGCCAAACCCCAAAGTTGTGGTAGCCCATTCGCCTACTCCGTCTGCCGTTAAAATAGCCGCTTCTTCATATGGAGAAACCAAAAAGGCGCTATCGGCATGAGATAGATGATGTTTTATGAAGAATGTCTTTCTTTCATACCCAAGTTCTCTTTTGAGCACTATCGGCAAGATCAATCTATCGGCCAGCCAGCTTGGTGTTGTATCCAAAAAATTCTTTAGAGAAAATGGATAAGACCTCAAATGTCTTAAGATGACTCTGGAGAACTTTAGGAAAGGTTTCTCGTAGAAACAAATGTAATCAATATCATAAATTGTCAAATCACCTGCTTGTAGACAAAAATTAGCCGCATTAAGAGGGAAAACAGACGAATATTTTTCTCGATTAAACCTCTCTTCTTGAGCGGCTGCAATAATTTCTCCATCTTTTAAAAGGCAGGTGGCAGAGTCATGATAGTAACACGATAGTCCTAATATATTCACTAGTTACCTTTATCAATAAAAAGCAATATTAAACTCCAGCATAAATAAATGAGATGATAATGGTAGGCCCAATATAAAAAACCAAAAAAGCAAGAAGAGTTAGAATAAGAAATATTGGAATTAAAAAGAATAATTTCTCTTTTCTAACCAGATGAAACATCTCTTGTAAAATATAAAAAAACTTGGCAAATATAATCTTTAGTGCATCAAAAATTTTATTCATAATCAATCCTATTATCTAAGACTCTCTTATTAATTGATCAATATCAGCTTCATAACCCTCAGCTTTCACCCAAAAAGTATCTTCTTCCCTCCTTTTTATTCCCAAAAGTTTCCTATTGAAAATTGTTACCAATATTAGCGTAATTCCAAAACCGAGTATGTAAATAAAAAAAAGAGCTGCCGTAATGATTATTTTCTGCATTAACTTAACAAAACTTGGTATTATCTTTTTAAACATTATTTAATAATTCAACTTTATAAATCTTCTGTCTTACAGCCTAACTTTCCAAGAATTGAAGCTAATAATTTGTCATCATAATTTCTTTCAAGAAGCTTCAATGCTTTATCCCTTGTTAACAGCCCCATTCTAATCATTTTACTCATCTCTACATGATAATGAGTAAATCCGTAATATTTCATCGAGAGATGGACAGAAAGAAAATTAAGATAACAGTTGGTTGAATTAGCTGGATAACTCAATCGAATAGGTTTCCATTTGAGTTCTTTTTTTATTAACTCAACATACTCTTCAGACTCACTCTGTAAAAACCAATGAGGCGATAAAACCATAATTTTATATTTCTTCTGAACTTCCTTCATGGTCTTAGGGAAATTTTTGTATTTCGGATGTTTTCTTCTTATTTTATCAATAAAATCCGATGTAGCTTCAGTTATCGATGCAAACTTAGGTTCAAGCACCAAATTGCTATCTGCAGTCCGTTCTACCATTTGCCCCCTGGTCCATCCTGAAATTATTAAGGGAATTCTAAATCTCGCAGCAAAGTCATAACTTGTCTGCATATACCAAATAGAGCATACGGAGCATATAGGGGCCTTGGATTTCATTCTTACAATTTCAGCAAAAAGCTCTTGCATGAAATCTGACTTAAAATATAGCCAATCAACTCCTAACATATTGACAGCATTCCTAATATTTTCCATTGCCCCTTCTGTCTCAAAACCATGATCAAAGGTAAAAGCCAGAGGGTTGATTCTATATCTTTTCTTCATATAATAGAGGCTTGAAGTGCTATCTTTACCTCCGCTACACATAACTAAACAGTTGTATTTACCCTTGTTTCTATATTTATTCAGTGTCTTTATTAATTCGGATTCTAATATAGGAAGAAAATTTAACTTTAAATTTTTGGCTCTTTCAAAATCTGCACATATGTTGCAGATACCTTGTCCATTGAGGCAAATATCGGGCTTATATTCTGGTAAAACACATTTAGCACACATCATTTCACATATATTTTAGCGCTTTCTATCAAAATTGCAACTATTAAATTTACCGAGTTGTGTCAAGATAATTGGGCACTTTCATATTGAAGCTTTCTGATTTTAGGCTCTTTGATAAAGGCAAATCTGTAATCAGGCATATCCTTTTCTGGCTGTTGTCCCTGCCTAAATTGACCTATGATACCATATACCCAAAGAGTAAGGCTTTGTTCCGATTTAAAATACCCTTGACCTTTATCCGTCTCCTGATTTCTTCCAACTCTCGCTCTAAGTGATTGGTGGTGCTGATAAAATTCTTATCATCACTAAAATCATATTTGTATATCTTGCTTGCCTGAAACATCATCTCCCGCCGATTCTTTGCTTTATGTCTAATACTTTTAGACACATCCCTAAGTTTATGGGTATAACATATCGGCCGATTGCAAATTGATTTCTCTTTTAAATGCACCCAAAGTCCATCTATGAGTAAATACTTGTATTTGTCCTCTGTCGGCTTTGCCCTGAACTCTCTCAGCTCCTCTCCCAACCCTTTTATTAATCTGGAAAAAACTATATGACTGAAGCTGTCTCCAATTTAAATATTGCCACTGAAATGCTATACTCTCCTTTGAGAAGTTTACGCTTCTCATGGTATACCTCCTCTGGGGCTTTGCCCCGGTTAATGGTCATTGGTTGAGGCAACAACAACCATATTAAGGTATGCCATTTTTATTTGCTTTTCAAAGAACTTTTATTCTTAAAGCGCCCAGAATATTTTACACTATCATTTTTGCTTGATTAAAAAATCGATTTGGGCTATAATTATTTTAATACTTTGATACCTTACCTCTCCGCTAATGCTTTATGGCGGAATACCTTGACACTATTAAAAGGGGGAAATGATGGCCAAGAAAGAAAAACTGACTAAGCAGGCGGTTTTTTCCAAAATTTCCGATGAAAAGATAGAAATTATCCAGCTCTGGTTTACCGATATCCTGGGGATTCTAAAATGTGTCTCTATCACCCGAGGTGAACTGGAAGAAGCCCTTAACCAGGGTAAAGGTTTCGACGGCTCTTCTATTACTGGTTTTGCCGAAGCAGAGGAAAGTGATATTTTAGCTAAGCCGGACCCGGCTACCTTACAAATTTTACCCTGGCAAAGCGATCAGCCGCGAACTGCCCGGCTCTTTTGCGACCTTTTAAGCCCTGACGGCAATCCTTATCCGGGTGACCCCCGCTATGCTTTAAAAAGAAATATAGCCCGAGCCGAAAAAATGGGATTCCGATATCATGTCGGCCCGGAATTAGAATACTTTTATTTCAAAAATAATGAAAGACCCGAAACGCTTGACCAAGGAACCTATTTTGAAGTTATCCCTAATGACTTGGCCAATTTCCTTCGTAACCAAACCATCAAAATGCTCGAAGAGATGGGAATAACCATTGAATCAAGCCATCATGAAGTCGCTCCCAGCCAACATGAAATTGACCTGAAGTATAATGAAGCCCTTATTATGGCTGATAACATCATTACCTCTCGAATGGTTATTCGGGAAATTGCTCAGCGCCACGGCGTCTACGCCACCTTTATGCCTAAACCTCTACTCGGAGTAAATGGAAGCGGTATGCATCTCCATCAGTCTTTAAAAAGCGGCAATAAAAACAGTTTCTTTGACCCCAGTGATAAATATCACCTTTCAGAAACGGCTAAACAATTTATTGCCGGGCAGCTCACTCACGCCCGGGAAATCTGCGCCTTGACCGCCCAATGGGTAAATTCCTATAAACGTTTAGTCGCCGGCTACGAAGCCCCCGTTTATATCTCCTGGGCGCAGCGTAACCGCACTACTCTTATTCGCGTACCACATTATCACCCGGGAAAAGAAGAGGCAATCCGGGCCGAGCTGCGCTGCCCGGACGGAGCCTGCAATCCCTATTTGGCCTTTTCGGTAATGCTGGCGGCAGGATTGGAAGGAATTGAGAAAAAATACAAACTGCCTAAGCCGGTTGAACCGAATATTTATAAAATGAAAAATGCAGAGATAGAAAACCGAAAACTAACTGCCCTGCCCGGTAGCCTTCTTGAAGCCATTATGGAAACAGAGAAGAGTAAGTTTGTTAGAGAAGCCCTGGGCGAGCACATTTTCAACCGCTTCATTTTGAATAAAAAGAAAGAATGGGAGGAATATCGTATTCAGATAACCTCCCATGAATTAAAAAAGTATTTACCGATTATTTAGCCCGGAGAAATCCTTGAGTCACCTTACTTTGGCACCACAGGTAATGCTCTTTTAAAATCTGTCTGCGCTAAAAGGCTTTTTACCCGATAAATGAAGCTTGCTTGAAATCCTTCCTTTCGCAGTTTAGTAAAATTATATTTTTTATCTACCATAAAATGTAGTATCCGGTCGACTTCTTCATAAGTAAATCCCAATTCCTCTTCATCAAGCTGTCCTTCCCATAAACCGGCTGAAGGCGGTTTTTTGATAATTGTCTGAGGGACACCCAGGTAATAAGCCAGATTACGAACCTGGGTCTTATATAAATTTCCCAGGGGAGCAATGGCACAGGCCATATCTCCCCAAAGGGTATAATATCCCAGAAGCATTTCGCTTTTATTGCTTGTTCCTAAAACCAGCGCATTAAAAAGGCGGGATTGGTCATAAAGAATAATCATCCGCATCCGGGCCATAATGTTACCTTTTCTCACCTTATCTTCATCAGCCCCGACTAAAGAAGAAAGCTCGTTCACTACCGGCCCAATATTAATCTCTACCGTTTTTATCTTAAGGTTTTCGGCCACCAGTTTTGCCAGGGTCAAATCAGTTATCATATTCTTTCCATAAGGCAACAATATACCGGTAACATTATTTACTCCCAAGGCCTTGATCGCTAAATAAACTGTAACCGTGGAATCGAGCCCCCCGGAAAGACCGATGACCACTTTAGAAAACCCCCGGTTATTTACTTCCGCTTTTATAAACTCAACCAATTGGTTTCTAACTTTCAAAATATTTAAATCGAAGCCCTGCATCCCTCCCTCTCTTTCTTTAAATCAGGTTATAGGCTATACCTTTTCAGAATATCGTTATATTTTCGTCCTTATTCCCTACTACCTATCACTTAATCTCTATCACCTTTTATTTATCGCCTATTAATAAATTTATTTTCCCCCAAGCGGCAATTTTCTTCTTTATGATAATTAAAACGCCTATAATTCCTGGAATCGTCTTCCCCCAATTTAAAGCTAAAGAAGCATCTTCTACAGTTTTGACCCGGTTAGCTATTGCCGTAGCCGCGGCATCAGCCAATGCCGCTTGACGAGAAATAACCACGACCGCATCGGCATTTCCGAAACTTAAAGAATGTCCGAACTTCCCGGATGAAGTACAAATCCCCAAAGGAGAATCTCCGGGAGAAATCTCCAGGGCTAATTTATCGGAAAAATCCTTATTCTCGGTATATATTCCGACTTTCCTTTTCTTCTCGGTTTTTATAAAAATATCTCCGCCATTTTCGACTAAAACTTGAGAAGAAAAAGGGAAAAGGGCCTCTCCCACCTTTTGGGCTAAAAGGCCGGCGACTGCAGCCATCGGCCCTACGCCGGCAAGGTTTGCCGCCGCCGACATTTCCTTAATCAAAGGCGGGGCCTGAGGCTCCAACCTATACGGCTTGAGGCTGCTGTAAAAATAAGGCTTATTTTTAATGTAATCTTCTAAAACCCGGCGATTTTCCAAAACTGCCCGCCGGGCAACTTTTCTCAAGTCTTTTTCGGCAGAAATTAAAAGGTCCGTTTCTTTTTCAGCTACGGAGAAATTTATCAAATCATTTGTCTTGACGGACCGGCGGTAAGTTTTTTCTACATACATACTGCTTTTCGTATTTGTTATCTGGTATTTCGCGTTACGTTAAAGAAATACGGGTGGCGGTTTTAATTCAATTTATAAACAATGGGAACTTTGACGAATAATTCTTTGGCATTTAAATTTTTAGGGAAGGAAGGAAAAGGGCTTGCCTTTTCTACGGCATCAAGGGCCGCCACATCAAGAATTAAACAATTAGAGGATTTAAGAATATAGATGTCTTTTAAGTTCCCGTCGGGTGAAAGCACGAATTTCAGCTGAACGCTGCCCTCCATATTTTTTCTAAAAGCTGCCTGAGGATAAACTATGTTTTCTAAAATATAGGCCCTTAAAATATGGGCATAGTCAGCGAAAAGAGCCGGGAAGAAATCAACCCCGTCATCACCTAAATCAAGTTCCAATGAGTCGGTAATAACGACAGTCTTTATATCGGCTTTTTTGTTGTCATTTTTCTTTTTGCGGCTAACCGGAAGCGGTAAATCTTGGGTTGCCCGGGAAATTTCAATTCTATTAATAATTTCGCTTACCGGCCGCAAACTATCTGAACTAAGCTGCGGCTTTTCCTGTTTGTCCGGCAGCTCTTTACTCTCATTCTTCCGCGCCAAAAGATGCTTGTTTACCTTATTTTTTAGAAAAGCTACCTCTAGAAATTTCGGCGAATGAGCCTGTGTTGTTTGAGAACCGCCAAAGAAAGGGAAAAAACTAAAACCAAAATGCAGGCATAAAGATAGGATAAAACAAAATCTAAAAAGCGACCGGCCAGCCAATTCCTTTCTCCCCCGTATTCTTCTTTTTTATACCACCTTCCAACTATTTTGTCAATAGAATATCCATAATAAAACCAAACTACCAATGTGGTTTTACGTTTTTTCTGGTTGTTGGAAATGCGGGGAAGTTATCGTACCTTTCCCATCCGATAAGGAGGCCAGAAAATAAACATTGCCTTCCCGGCAACATTTTCTAAAGGGACAAAACCCCAATAACGACTGTCCTGGCTATTGGCGCTATTATCGCCTAAAACATAGATTTCGCCTAAAGGCACATCAACCTTTCCGCTTCCATAGGGGCCGGAGGAGTAATAATAAATATTGGCAATTTCTTCGGGCTCGTTCAGTTTCATTCTGTCAATATAGATACTGGCGTTTTTTATCTCTACCTCTTCTCCTCCCAAAGCAACCACCCTTTTAATAAAATTTTTTTTGGGTTCCAGGGGAGAACGAAAAACAACGACATCTCCGCGCTTCGGCGGATGAAATTTATAAATAAATTTGTTAACCATTATCCGGTCGTTAATCGGCTTTGAAAGTAAAGTCGGCACCATGGAATCTGAAGGAATTTTAAAACTTTGGACAATAAAAGTGCGTATAAACAAGGCTAAAACCACGGCGATGATTATCGTCTCTACATATTCTCTGAAAATTGATTTTCTCTTCTTCATTTCATCCCTTTCAAAAGTTTAATCCAGTTAATCGGCACCGCTTAAGCTTCAACCAATCTTTTCCCTTCGGCCAGCAGTTCCTGAACATCTTCAGGGCTTCCCGCTTCGCTATAAATGCGCAGTAACGGCTCGGTGCCGGAAAAACGCAAAAGAAGCCAGCTATTATCTTCAAGAATGAATTTATGCCCATCTTTTAAATTAGTTTTTTTTACTTTTTTCCTTCCTAAAATTTTGGGTAAAGTTGTTTTAAGCTTTTTGAGGCATTCTTCTTTTTTCGCCTGGGAATATTCTATATCCATTCTTTTATAGAAAAATGAGCCGAACTCTTTTTCTAAATCTTTCAATATCTCAATTAAAGACTGCCCCCTTCTACCCATCATTTCTAAAAGAAGGCATCCGGCCAGTATTCCATCCCTTTCCGGCGGCCGTCCCTTAAATCCATAACCGCCGCTCTCCTCGCCGGCCATAAGAATATCCTGGTCAAGCATATAGGGGACCGCATGTTTGAAACCAACCGCAGTTTCATAAATCGGTAATTTGAACTTTTGGGCAATTTTATCAAGCAAAAAAGTAGAGGCAACGCTTTTAACTAAACCTCCCCGCCAAAGGCGGCTTTCCAGCAAATTCAGAAAAAGCAGGGAGAAAACTAACTGGGCGCTAACATAATTCCCCCGGCTGTCAACTACGCCCAAGCGGTCAGCATCCCCGTCCGTGGCTAAACCCAAAACCGCTTTTTCTTCTTTCACCTTATCCATTAGGGCTTGTAGGTTTTCGGCGATTGGTTCGGGATGAATTCCCCCGAAGGATGTATTCCGCTCATGGCGTATCATTTTTAGTTCAATCGGCGTTTCCTCTAAAGCCCGGGGTAAATAATCGCCTCCGGCTCCGAACATATCATCAACGATAACCTTGAAGCGGCATTTTTTAAAAAACTCCGCTTTGGTGTATTTTTTTATGCCGGCTAAATAATCCAAGCTAAAATCTTCGGTTTTGATGTTTTTTTCTGAATCTTTTATTTCTTTGACCGGGTTTTTCCCCAGTAAATCCTCAAGGCTACCAGTCACCTCAGCGCCTACGGGGCCAGCGAACCCCCCCTTCATTTTCAAACCGTTATATTCACCTGGATTATGGCTGGCGGTAATCATAATTCCGGCTTGCGCTTTTTCTATCCTGATTTTATAGGAAAGAACCGGGGTAGGAACAAAAGCCTTTGATAAAACTACGGAAAAACCATTACTGGCTAAAACAGAGGCGGCTGCCCGGGCAAATTCCGGCGAAAGACGGCGGGTATCATACCCAACAATAACCTTGCCTTTCTTTAGATAATCGGCTATGGCCTGGGCGACATATTTTACATTAGGCACATTAAAATCTTTATCGATAACTGCCCGCCAACCGTCAGTTCCGAATTTTATTTTAGGTAAATTTTCCATCCCTGTCCTCTGTTAACTGTGTTATAGTCATTTTTAGTTTTTGCTGATAAATCTGGCAATTTAGAAGCCTTCTTTTTTTACTGCCCTCTGTCCCCTGTTCCCTGTTCTCTGTTTTTGTTAACTGTTCACTCTACACATACCTTTGCCATTTTTTTCTCTGATTAAGCCCGGAGACAATTTTTTTAATCTCCTGCGCCCGGTCCTTAGCACAGACCAAAACGACATCTTTATCAGCTATGACAATTAAATTTTTTATCCCTAAGGCAGCGACTAACTGCTTATCGCTCCAGATAATCGAATCTTTTGTATCTATCGGGATAACTTCACCGATAGTAATATTCTTGCCGGCCCTTTTACCTTTAAGCCTCGCCCAGGAAACCCAGGAGCCAACGTCATCCCAAATGAATTTACCTTCCATCATCCAAACATTCTTTGCCTTTTCCATTATCCCGTAATCAATAGAGATACTTTCGAACCGATGATAAATATTCCTAAGGGCCCTACTCGAATAGTCCCTTTTCTTCTCAATTTGAGACAAAAGCTTGGAATGCCCGGGAAGGTGTTTTTTAAAAGCCGAAAGAATCTCTTCGACCGTCCAGACAAAAATTCCTGAATTCCAAAGGTACCTGGAACTTTCCAGAAGCTTTTTTGCCCGGGAAATTTCAGGCTTTTCGATAAAACTTTTTACTCTGAACGCTCCCGCTATAAAAGAATGTTTGTCTCCTTTTTCAAGATAGCCAAATCCCGCCTCTGGCCTAAGGGCTTTCACTCCGATAGTTACCAGTCCTTTTTCTCTCTCAGCCAAATCTATACTAGCGCGCAGACTATCTTTAAACTCTTTTGTTTTACCTACCCGGTGGTCCGCTGACAATACCACCATGACCGCCTCTGGACCATAGCTCTTTTTGAACCTAATCGCCGCCAGCCCTATTGCCGCCGCCGTATTCCTTCCTTCTGGTTCAATTAAAAAATGGAAAGGGAACTTCCCTTTCCATGATTTCTTGATTAACCCTGCCTGTGTCTGATTCGTCGCTACCCAGATATGTTCATACTTCACTAATCCTTTTGCCCTTTTAATGGTTTGAGTAAAGAGAGAGTCCTGCCCATAAAACTTTAATAAATGCTTAGGGAAGTTTTTTCGGCTTTTTGGCCAAAAACGTTCGCCCCGGCCGCCGGCTAAAATTAGAACAATAACCATTTACTTATCCCATAGACCCTATAAAGCCTGTCCACCTGAAAATCCGCACCTGCCCCGTTAGAGATAACAAAGAAGGTAAAAAGAATAGCAGAACCGATAATCTCTATCGACTCTGCTGATTCCGATAATACCTAAAAGTGGTAATACGAATTCTTCACATAAAATGATAACTATTTTTTCCCAAGGATTCTAAACATGACCGTGCCGCAATCAGGGCATTTACCCTTCATAGCTCTGCGGCCTCCTTTCATCGAAACCTCTTTAGCGTCTTTCATTTCCTTCTTTGCTTTACACTTAACACAATAACCTTCCATGATTCCTCCTCCTTCCATCATTATGACAATTCGGGCTTTAAATTTGCTGAATGCAACTGTTTTTAGAATATAACATACATACTTCTAAAATGCAAACTAAAAATTAAGCGCCCATGGTACTCAACCCTTAAGTCCTTTAACCAAACACCCGGTAAATCTGCCAACCCTTTCCACAAAATCTCTCTTTTTGCGATCCTCTTCTATTTTTTTAACAATGGCGCTTCCGACAATAACTCCGGAAACCCCTGGAAAACTGCCTGCCTCCCGAGCCTGCTTCGGAGTAGAAATCCCGAAACCGACAACTAGAGGCAGCTTTGCTTGATTCTTCACTCTTTTAAGAAAACCTTTGGTTTCCCGGGAAAGATTTTTCCTTTCTCCAGTCACCCCTAAAAGTGAAATGCAATAGATAAAACCGCGGCTTTTTAAATTAACCTCTTTGATTCTTTTTGGAGTGCTGGTTGGCGCAATAAAAAAAACCAAATCGAGATTCCTCTTCCGGCACAAAGGAGATAAAACCCCGCCTTCTTCCGGAGTTAAATCCGGGATAATTACCCCGTCAAGGCCGGCTTCTTGAGAAGCTTTAACAAAATTTGCCAAACCGAACTTCAAAACGGGATTATAATAAGTCATAAGCAGTATTGGAATCCCTGATTTTTTCCTGATTTTCTTCACCATTGCCAGAATGACCGGTAAAGACACCTTGTTTTTTAAAGCCCGCTGTCCGGCTCTTTGAATAGTCGGACCATCAGCAATGGGGTCAGAAAAAGGAACGCCGATTTCAATCATATCCACGCCTCTTTTTTCTAACTCATAAACCAAAGATTCACTCGCCTTCAAGCTCGGATCCCCTCCCATAATAAAAGCAATAAAGGCTTTTTGCCTTTTCTTTTTTAACTCTTTAAATCTATTAGCGATTCGATTCATTTTTTTCCCAGAGTCTAACTAAATCAATATCTTTGTCACCCCGTCCGGAGAGACAAACTATCACTAAATCTTTCCTGGTCAAACGGCCGGCCATTTTCTTCAAATAAGCAATGGCATGAGCCGGTTCCAAAGCCGGAATAATCCCTTCTAATTCAGATAATGAGTGAAACCCGTCAACCGCTTCTTTATCGGTAACGGCTACATATTCCGCCCGTCCCGTCTCCTTTAAAAAACTATGCTCGGGGCCGACACCGGGGTAATCCAAACCGGCCGAAACCGAATGGGTTGGAAGAATCTGGCCGAATTTATCCTGCATAAGATAACTCAAATTTCCGTGCAGCACCCCTAATTCACCGGTAACTAAAGTAGCCGCATGCTTTCCTGATTGAATCCCTTTTCCCCCGGCTTCTACCCCGATAAATTTAATCGGGTCCTTCCGGAAGGGATAAAATAATCCCATCGCATTACTTCCGCCGCCGACACAGGCAACTAAATAGCTGGGCAGGCGTCCCTCGGCTTTTAAAATTTGCCGGCGGGCCTCCCGCCCGATTACCGTCTGAAAATCCCTGACCATCGCCGGGAAAGGGTGCGGGCCAACTACCGAGCCCAAAACGTAATGGGTACTCCGAACATTAGTTACCCAGTCACGTAAAGTTTCGTTGATAGAATCCTTTAAAGTTTTACTGCCGGCCGAGACACAATTAACCTTTGCCCCTAATAGCTTCATTCGATAAACATTTACCGCCTGCCGCTTCATATCCTCTTCACCCATATAAACTTCGCAGTCCAACCCAAAGAGAGCCGCTGCCGTTGCCGTAGCCACACCATGTTGTCCGGCTCCGGTTTCGGCAATAACCCGATACTTGCCCATCTTTGTGGCCAGAAGCACCTGGCCGATGGTATTGTTAATTTTATGCGCGCCGGTATGGGCTAAATCCTCTCTTTTTAAATAGATTTTTGCCTTGCCTAAAAACTTCGAAAGTCTTTCTGCCTGATAGAGAGGCGTGGGACGGCCGGCATACTTTTCTAAATAATACTTCAGCTCTTTTTGGAACTTTTTATCAGCTTTGGCTTTTTTATAAGCCCGCTTCAGTTCTTCTAAAGCCGACATTAAAGTCTCCGGGACAAACTGTCCGCCGAATCTGCCAAAATATCCACGAACATCTGGCTGGTTTTTCACTTCAGGCTCCTAATTTTTTAAGCTTGAGGGCGTTAGCCAGGGCTAAAGGCATAATGTCTATCGCCGGGAATAAACCCAAACCGCCGCGTAAACATTCCTTTTCCGAAAAATTTTTAACTTCATCCCGGCGGCACCAGCGGGACCTCAACATAAACGGAGAAGGATGCCAGCTGTGCAACTTTAAAGCTGCCGGCGTCGAATGGTCGCTGGCTACGACTATCACTTCGGGGTTCAACTGCCTTAACTTGGATAGATTCGCATCTAATTGTTCAATAACTTTAACCTTTCGCTCAAAATCACCATCTTCTCCGGCGCTATCCGTTCCTTTGATATGGACAAAAAAGAAATTAAACTTCGAGAAGTTTTTCTTCAATGCGTTAAATTCATCGGCAATATTTTCTCCGGCTTCAATAATTTCCATCCCCAAAAGCCTGGCGATTCCCTTATACATCGGGTAAACAGCAATGGCCGCCGCATTTAATTTGAAGATATCCCCCATTTGCGGAAGAGAAGGCACTTTGGCAAAACCTCTCATTAAAATCATATTAGCCGGCAATTCAGCCTTTAAAATCTTTTTTACCTTAGATAAGAACTCATTAACCATTTTAGCCGCAGGCTGGGCCTTTTTTTCTTTCGCCTTGACAACCAAAGGAGAAATACCGGCAACCTGAGGATCGGAATCGGTTAACCTATCAGAAAGTCCCTTGCCGCGAAAAATAACTACTCCCCGATGCTCCTTCTCCGCCCGGATAAAAACCTTCGCCTCTTTTAACTTCAGGTTTTCTTCAATTAACCGGCATAATTGTGCCGCTTTGCTGGTAGGAATCCTTCCAGCCCGCCGGTCAGTTATCCGGCCAGTTGAATCCAGAGTAGCAAAGTTAATTCGGGCCGCTAAATCATTTTCCCCTTGATGAAAACCGATACCGGCCGCCGATAATGCTCCGCGGCCAATTTCATATTTAAGCGGGTCGTATCCAAACAGGCTTAAGTGCCCCGGGCCGCTGCCCGGGGTAATGCCAAAAGAAACAGGGATACTTAAACCGCAAATAGACTCGGATGCCAATTCATCCAGATTAGGTTTAAAGGCAGATTCTAATTCTGTTTTCCCCTCTTTTGAGGGTAACCCGCCTAAACCGTCAATAACTAAATAAACTATTTTTGCCTTATTTTCGACGCTAATCTTTGAGATTAACTCTAACGGAACCATAATCCCCCCCCCTGTTTCGTGAATCGCCGCCGTTTACTATTTAGTCTTTACCGATATTATCCCGGCGGCCAGCTCATTTTTCTTCCGCCGAGAAGATGGAGATGCAGATGAAAAACCGCCTGACCCGCATCCCGGTTGCAGTTAATCACCAAACGGTAACCGCTCTCTCTTATTTTTAACTCCGCAGCTATCTCATTGGCTGCCAAAACCAACTCCGTCCCATAATCACCGTTTCCTCGATTTAAATCAGAAACCCTCTCAATGTGGCTTTTAGGGATAATGATAATATGAACCGGGGCTTGCGGGTTAATATCCCGGAATGCCAGGACCTTTCCGTTTTCATAAACAACCTCAGCCGGAATTTTCTTTTCAATAATCTGGCAGAACAAACAATCACTCATCAATCTCGCTCCTCCATACTTAAACTATTACCAGGTATAATTTATACTGATAAATTGCTAAAAAATCTGGCGACTTAGAAACGTTTCTTGACTGTAAACCTTGAACTGTCCACTGTAAACTGTTAACTATAAATAACGCATCTTCTAATGATACGGGTAAAAAATAAAAAAGAGGAGCGATAAAACCGCCAAAACCCAGAGGCCCGGATGAATTTCTCTCACCCGTCCGGAAATTATTTTAAAAATTGGATAAAGAACAAATCCGGCGGTAATCCCGACCCCGATATTATAAGTAAAACTCATCAGGGCAATTACGCTAAAAGCCGGAATGACTTCGGTATAATCGGAAAAATCAATTTTAGTTACTGGAGACATCATTAAAAATCCAACTATAATTAAGGCCGGGCCATAGGCTTGCGGCGGCACTACCGTAAAGAACGGCGCAAAAAATAGAGCCAAAAGAAAGAGCCCGGCGGTAACTACTGCCGTAAGGCCCGAGCGGCCGCCCGCTTCAATACCGGCGGCTGACTCAATATAGGTCCCGGAGGTTGTCGTTCCCAGGCAAGCACCAGATACAGTGGCTAAAGCATCGGCTAACATCGGTCTTTCAATCTGCGGAAGATTTCCTTCATCATCAAGAAAATTAGCCCGGGCGGAAACACCGATTAAAGTACCCATAGTATCCACAAAATCCATAATAAAAACGGTAAGGATTACGGCAAAAAATCCCCAGCTCAAAGCTCCCAAAATATCCATCTGTAAAAAAATAGGAGCTATACTCGGCGGTAAAGCTATCCAGCGCGCCGGGGCCTGGGCAATCCCCAACGGAAAAGAAATAAAGGTAGTTACCAAGATGCCTAAAAGAATCGCCCCTTTGAATCTCTTTATGACTAATATACTCATCAAAAGAAAACAAAAAATCGCTAAGAGCACCGGGATGCTTGTTACCGGGCCAACCTTTACCGGCGCTCCGGGAGACCCCGTAACAACTATTCCGGTTTCATTAAACCCGATAAAAATTAAAAACAGTCCAATGCCCACGGCAAAACTATATTTCAACCCGGCCGGAATACCTTCGGCCAGCCAGGAACGCATCCGAAAAATCGTCAAGAGGGTAAAAAGAAGACCGCCGATAAAAATTGCTCCCAAAGCCGTCTGCCAGCTGTAGCCTAAAATCTTCACTACCGTATAGGCAATGAATGCATTCTCCCCCATGTATGGGGCAATAGCGAAGGGACGCCTGGCATAAACGCCCATCAGCATAGTCCCAAAAAAAGCAGAAAGAATCGTCGCTACCATCGAAGGGCCTTTAGGGATACCGGCCGCTTCTAAAATTGCCGGGTTAACCACAATGATATAGGCCATGGTCATAAAGGTGGTTAAGCCGGCCAAAATCTCGGTCCGAAAATTAGTTTCCAATTCTTGGAAATGAAAAAATCTACTCAAACATTTCATTTATATCTCTACCAGGTTGTAATTTAAATCACCCAGTCCCAATTCCGAGGCATATTTAAGCTGGAAGAACCAGTCAATTTCCGGAAAATTTTGACGAAAGATATCTCTCCCCGCCTTCTGATTTATCAAATCAGCTGAGGCTTTATCAATGGCTACCGGGTCAAGGGAAGCGAGTATCCCGATATCTTCAATCAAAGGCGGTTCATCCTTAGCCATACAATCGCAATTTTTAGTGAAAGAGGTGAGAAAATTTATAAAGCCTGTTTTTTTCTCTTTCCCTTTAGTTGCCCCTAAAAAATATTCTACCATTTTCTCCTGCAGCCTCTGGAGATTCTCATCCCAGAAAATTTTTATGGCCTCGTTCCGGCAGGCTACTGTGCATTCGCCGCAGCCTATACAGATATCCTTTTTTATTCTTGCTTTCTTGCCGACAAATTCAATCGCTTCTACCGGGCACCAGCGGAGACACTCCTGACAGCCGAGACATTTTTCCTCATCAACTTCTGGAAGCACATCGGCATGCTGTTCTAATTTCCCGGCCCGGGAAGCACAACCCATGGCCACATTTTTTATCGCCCCGGCTAATCCCGTCTGGCAATGGCCGGTTAGATGAGCTAAACCCAATAATCCGTCAGATTCAATAATGGCGCTGGCAATTTTTGCCTTTTTAATATACCTTCCGGGAATATTGGCTCCCCGATAGTTCCTTCCTAACAAACCATCGCTGATAATTACCGGCGCCCCCAAATTTTGCAGGCTGAATTTATGCCCCGCCGCTAATTTCAGATGGTCAACCGCATTGGCCCGCCTGCCTTGATAAAGGGTATTGGAATCAGTAAAAAAAACCCGGGGCACTTTTTCCTTCACGCAGGCTACTAAAGGCTTTAGCCAGAGCGGGTTAATAAAACCGCGGTTCCCGGCTTCACCGAAATGAATCTTTACTGCCAAAAAGTCGCCTTTACCAAATAACCTTTCTAAACCGCTAACTTGATAGAGTTCCCTTAGCTTTTCTCCAATGATTTTTCCCCGGTCAGCTCTTTCAATTTTACTAAAGAATACTTCACTCATAAAGCAATTTTTTCTGCCAATCCCTTTCCAATGTTTCAGGTTCTAGGTGCAAAACCTCCTTTATTACATCTGGCTCTTTCTTCCCCTCTCCAAATAAAGCTAACATCCTTCTTACCTGCCAGAAGCCATATTCGGCAATTATGTATTTTACCAGATTATGAGCCTCTTTGTAAGCTAAATTTGATAACCCTAAGTCTTTCAGGTTATAACAGGCCGCTGATAATTCGGATAGAGGGAGCAGTTTATTTTGCCGGGCCAATTTTTTTAAGCCGCTAAAATCGACTGGCTTGTCTTTTTTTTCTTCGAAACAGGCCAAACCTTCATTAAGCCAAACTGGGCACCTCCCATGCGTTGTCCAGAAAATTACTGCATGGGTATACTCATGCCGGATAATTTCTGACATTCTTTCTGAAGATGTCCTCTCATTTATATGCAGATGCACCTTTCCGTCATAAACTCCCCCTATATGCTCCCTCTCGTCAAAAATCTCATTGAATTCACCGCTTTGATAAACAAAAACAGAAAATTTCTCCTTAGGATAGACACCAAAATCCCGGCCGATGCTCCAGATTGCCTCTTTAACGTAATTATAAACTTCGTAGGCTTTGTCGCGGCTGAAATCCGGTGAGAAATTTACCTGGAAGTAGCTGGAGCTAAACTTCCGAAAATCTTTCTGCACCGGCCATTCTTTTTTAGCCTTGGCCAATTTTTGCTTCAAAATCTGGTTTTCCGGCGATAACTTCTCCGCCTCTCCCCAGCAATCTATCGCTTCTTCTAACCTGTCTAATTTATAATAGGATTCTCCCAGCATTATCCAGAGGTAAAAATTTTCAGGGATATACTGCCGGGCTTCACTAAATGTCCTTACTGCTTCCTCAAATTCGCCCTTCTTAAAACAGCCGTTAGCTTTATAGTTGAGCGCTCTTCCTAAGTTTTCTTGATATTTGTCTTCTTCGGGATAAAGGTCTATGGATTTTTTAAACTTTTCGATTGCCTCCGCCAAATCCCCTTTCTCCTGCAGTTTCAATCCGCAGTTAGTATACTGAACTGCTAAATTTTTTTTAAGCCGTTCTTCTTCCGGACAAATCTCAACGGACTCCTCGATAAGTTCGATTGATTTCTCTATTTCGTCATCCGGCAGCGATTGGCTGTAATTATTCAAAGCGGTCGCTAAAGCCCGTTTTATCTTTTTGGACTCCGGAGAGATTTCTAAGGCCTTTCTTAACTTCGCTATTGCCTCGGGATACTCTCCCTTATTCAAGGCCCTGGCTCCTTTAAGATAATAGACTTGAGAAAGAACGTTTCCTTTATCGCTTTCCAAGCCGAGATTACAGAGGAAAACAGCCAAGATAAAAACCGATAAAAACCTGCTTCTTAACATTTACTTCCTTAGATTTGCACCTGTTTTATTACAGCTTAAGCAGCAAACATTCTTTCTTTGGCAAAGTTTCCCTTCAGGCGGAAAAAGAAAAAGTAGGAAAAGCGATATACAGAATTAGACACCTGGTCTAACAAGATATGCTGAGTAAACCCAACAAAAATTCCTAACCAGACAGCGTTTTTAGTAAAAAGAGAAATTGTCAGAAAAATTAATAGAAGTTCGTAGCTATGAAGAACTAAAAAAAATTTTTTGTTTTTTCCGTGCCGGCAAACAGACTCAAAATCTTTATAGCAAAACCCTTTCCACCCAAAACTATAAATGTAATCAGGAATATGGTCTAAATCGATAAGAATACCGGCGAGGCATGAACTTACCGCGGCCGCCATAGAATGAAAGGTAAAATAAAGAGCGGTGCTTACTACTACACTTGCCGCGATATGCTTTTTCAGCAACATAGAGACTCTTTCTTTATCGTCCTGATAAAAAATTCCACTTTCGCCTTGTCTTTCTTTCCCGGGGAAGATTCAAGGCTGCTTGAAGCATCTACGGCAACAGGTTGGACTAACTTTATCGCCTCCCTGACATTTTCCGGCGAAAGTCCACCCGAAAGGATAATCGGCAAACCCGCTTTCTTTGCCTCTTTCGCCAGGTGCCAATTAAAGGTTCTTCCGGTCCCTCCCGCCTTTCCTTGGACATATGTATCCAATAAAAAAGCCTTAACCCGGGAGAAAGATTCAAGTAGATTCAAGCTTCCCCTATCCTTTATTCGAATGCTTTTAATAATCTTTTGGGGAAAGAGGCTTTGACAAAAATCGGCTGTTTCCTCTCCATGAAGCTGGATATAATCCAGGGAGCACCTCTGAGCCGTCTCTTTGATTTTCGCCGGCTTTTCATTTACAAAAACACCGACAGAACTGATAAAAGGAGGGAGTCCCTTGATAATCTCCTGGGCTTTAGACAAACTAATCTTCCGGGGACTAGAGGCAAAAATAAAACCCAAGGCATCGGCCCCCAAACGGGCACAAAAAAGGGCATCTTCCAGATTAGTAATCCCGCATATCTTTATCCGCATCACTTTCCTAATAAATTCCTGATTTTTTTTCCGATATCTTCGGTTCCCATAATCGTCTCACCAACCAGAATCGCTTTCGCCCCAAGCCTTTCTAAATTTAAAACGTCTTCCCTCGTCTTTATCCCGCTTTCACTGATAACAGTTTTACCTTTTGTTATCTTGGGAAGCAAAGTAAGGCTAACTTTTAAATTGACCTCTAAGGTCTTCAAGTTTCGGTTATTTACACCAATCAATTTAGCCGGGAGCGAAGATATTCTTTCCCACTCTTCTTCGGAATGGACTTCTATTATTGCCTCCAAACCTAACTTTTGGGAATAATGGAAAAACCTATTTATTTCTTCATCGTTTAGAATGGAAGCAATTAGTAAAACGACGTCTGCCCCGAAAAGACGCGACTCAAGGATTTGATATTCATCAATTATGAAATCCTTCCGTAACAAAGGCAGGTCAACTGATTTTTTTATTTTTAAAAGATAATCCAGCTTCCCCTGAAAAAATTCTTCCTCGGTTAAAACAGATATTGCCGTAACCCCACCTTCCAAATAAGCTTTAGCCAATTCTACCGGAAAAAAATCTTTCCGGATAAGACCAGCGCTGGGTGAGGCCTTTTTAATCTCGCCGATTAAAGCAAGACCTGAGGAGAAATCCAAGGCTTTTTGTAAACTGCGGATAGGGGCGGCATCCTTTAATCTTTTTTTAAGCACATCCGGAGGCAGGCGGCGTTTTGCTTCTTCTACTTTCTTTCTGGTTGTTTTCAAAATTTTATCTAAAGAAAACATTTTTCACTCTGTCAGTCTGACCTTTTGACTTTGAGAGGCCTATTTTCGTTCCAGCTCCTCTGATTTTTTTCTAAGGTGTTCAAGTTTATTTAGGGCTCTGCCCTGCTCGATAGAATCCTCGGCTATTTTAATTCCTCCGGAAAAATCCCTGGCTTTATTGGCAGCCATAAAAGCGGCGGCGGCATTAAGCAGAACTATATCCCGGAAGGGGCCCTTTTCTCCCTTTAAAATTTTTTGAATAATTTTTACATTCTCCTCAATCGTTCCCCCTTTTATATCCTCCATCTGAGCGCGACTGATTCCAAAATCCTCTGGTTTTAGAAAGAAAGTTTTAATCTTGCCTTCTTTAACCTCAGAAATTTTAGATTCTTTTGTTATCGTAATTTCATCAAGACCGTCCATTCCGTGGACGACCAAAGCATGTCTGACCCCGAGGTTGCCTAAAACCTGAGCTAATGTTTCGGTAAGGCTCCCATCATAAACGCCCATTACCTGAGAGGTAGCTCCGGCCGGATTGGTTAAAGGCCCCAAAATATTAAAAATTGTTCTTATGCCGATTTCCCGTCTCGGGCCAATGGCATGTTTCATGGCCCCATGAAAAAGCGGCGCGAAAAGGAAACCGATACCCACCTCTTTGATACATTCACCGACCGCCTCCGGCGAAAGTTTTAAACTAACACCCAGACCCTCGATAATATCGGCACTGCCGCAGAGACTGGAGACGGATTTATTACCGTGTTTGGCTACCTTAAGTCCGGCCCCGGCAACCACAAAGGCCGTGGCAGTAGAAATATTGAAAGCATTGGTGCCGCTACCTCCTGTCCCGCAGGTATCAACAATTTCTACCCGATTAATCCTCAGCTCCTCTAAATTTCTTATCCGGCTCGCTTTTTCTCGCATCACCCGGGCCGCTCCGGTAATTTCCTCAACCGTTTCTCCTTTAAGCCTGAGAGCCGTAAGAAACGCCCCAATCTGAGCCGGGGTCGCCCCGCCGCTCATAATTTCATTCATCACCAATTCCATCTCGCTTTGGCTCAAATCTATTTTCTCAATAACCTTGCTAATCGCCTCTTTGATCATAAGGAAACATCTCCTGTAAATCTTTGTTTTTTCTTTCTTTCTTTCTATTTCGGCTCCGGGTATTTTGTTTTTTAGGGCCTTGATTGCCTCCTAATTTTTTTGCAAAATTATCCAGAAAACCTTTCACTAAATCTTTTCCTCCCAAGCCTAAAGCTAAAACCAGGGTAAGGCAAATAGCTGCCCAGAAAATATTGAAAGAAGCCGCTACCGCAAAAACGGCAATACCCAATTGCTCCAGAGCCATAATTACCGCATAGATGATTATTATCCCCTGAAGAAGGCGACCGATGGTTTTCGCCTCCTTTATGCCCAGATTTCCCGAAATTATCTGAAATAACTTTCCTATAAACCCGGCAAAAACGATACCAAAGATTAGAATTAATCCGAAGGCAAGCACCCGGGGAAGAAAAATTAGAAAGCGGTCCAGCAAATCACCGGTCGATTCTATCCCTAAACTCTGAGAAGCAATAACTACGAAAATAACGATTATTAGCCAATAGAAAAAACCGCTTAATAACTCTGCCGGCATTTTAGTTATGCCTCCGCGGCTTAAGAATTTTCCCATCCAGGTATTTTTAAAATATCTATCTAAATCTATTTTCCTGAAAACCTTAAGAAGGATTTTTTTCACCACAAGGGCCAAAAACCAGCCAAAAAGAAGGAATAGAAAAACCGTAAGTAAAATTAAGAAAAAAACGCCAATCTTTCCTAAAATTATTAAACTGGGTTCAACTAAAGCTTCGTAAAAATTCATTTTATATCTCCAGGAAATTTTTTAAAAGTTTTTTTCCTTCGGGAGAAAATATTGATTCCGGGTGAAACTGCAGGCCAAAAAGAGGATACTGGCGGTGTTTTATTCCCATAATTTCTTTTTCTTCTGTTTCGGCAGTTACCTCCAAACAATCCGGGAGGCTATCTTTTTTAATGATTAGAGAATGATAACGCACTGCCTCAAAGGGATTGGATAGGTTTTTAAAAATGGCCTTCCCGTTATGATGGATGAGGGAGATTTTCCCATGCATTACCCGGTCGGCCTGGATTATTTCGGCGCCAAAGGCCTCGCCGATTACTTGATGTCCCAGGCAAACGCCAAGTACGGGAATTTTTCCCGCCATTTTTTTTACCAGCTGGAAACTTAAGCCGGCCTTAGCCGGCCGTCCCGGTCCAGGAGAAATAATAATCTTTTGAAAATTCATTTTTTCTATCCCTTCTAAATCAAAGGCATTGTTTCGAAAAACCTTAATTTCTTCCCCGAATTCTCCCAGATATTGGACCAGATTGTAGGTAAAGGAGTCAAAATTATCAATAACAAGAATCATCTAAAACCCTTCTCTGGCTAATTCAATCGCCTCAATCATCGCCCGGGCTTTATTCATTGTTTCCTGATGTTCCCTTTGGGGGATAGAATCGGCGACGATTCCCGCTCCAACTTGAATGTAGGCGGAATTATTCTTGATGATTATCGTCCGGATAATAATGGCCATATCCATATTATGGGAAAAGCTAAAATAGCCTAAAGCCCCGGCATAAGGCCCTCTTTTCACCTTTTCTAATTCATCGATGATTTCCATGGCCCGAATCTTGGGCGCCCCGCTTACTGTCCCCGCCGGGAAAGAGGCTTTTAAAACATCGAATTCATCTTTTGCCGGATCAAGTTTTCCCTGCACATGGGAGACAATATGCATCACATGAGAATATTTCTCTATAACCATTAGCTCTGGAACCTTAACCGTACCATACCGACTCACCCGGCCAACATCATTTCTTCCCAGGTCAACCAGCATAATATGTTCGGCTTTTTCCTTGGGGTCAGAAAGTAACTCCCTCTCTAATTTTTCGTCTTCTTCCTTATCTTTTCCTCTCCGGCGCGTCCCGGCAATCGGCCTCAGCTCCACCTTATCCCCTTCTTTTCTGATTAAAATCTCCGGGGAAGAACCAATAACTTGAAAATCCTCTCCGTTTAAATAGTACATATAGGGAGAAGGATTAATCCGCCTCAGCGCTCGATAGATATCCAAAGCCGGAGGAGGAGCAGCTTCTTTTAAACGCTGCGAGAGCACAATTTGAATAGCTTCACCCTGGTAAATATTCTCTTTTGCCCTGATAACAATATCCTCAAACTGCTTGGAAGTAAAATTAGAAGTTAAATTCTCTTTTGGTTTCTTTGTTTTCTGTTTTGTTTTTGAAGGCAAAGGCCTCTTTAAGAATTTTTCGACTGATTCAATTTTTCCTATTGCCTTCTGATAAGCCTTTTCGTTATCGCCGCTCACAAAGGCATTGGAGACAATTTTTATTGAATGCTTGAGATTATCGAATATGAGAAGAGTATCGGTCAACATAAAAAAATAATCGGGCAGTTTTAAATCATCCGGATTTTTATCGGGAATCTTCTCGAAATCCCGGATAGCATCATAGCTGAGATATCCAACCAGCCCTCCGTAAAAACGAGGCAGCCCTTCGATGGGAACCGGCCGGAATCCGGCCATAATCTTTTTTACCTCTTCAAGAGGTTTATCTGACTCGAAAACTTTTTTATCCCTGCCTTCTCTTATCTCGACTTTCTTCCCTTTAGCCTGAAAAATAAGGGAGGGTTGAGTGCCCAGAAAAGAATAACGCGCCCATTTCTCTCCTCCTTCGACACTTTCTAAAAGATAAGAATAAGGATGCGTCCCTATTTTCATAAAAGCTGAAACAGGGCTTTCTAAATCAGCCAGAATTTCCCGGTAAACCGGGATAAGATTCCCTTTAAGGGTCAATTTTTCGAATTCTTCAAAAGTTAGATTATAACTATTCTTTTTCATAGGTTTTTTCTGGATTAAAAACCTTGGCGGCAACGATATCCCATTTCCCTTTATCTAATTTCCTGAAAAAACAGGATTTATATCCTAAATGACAGGCAGCCACTCTTTGTTCGGCTTTAATCAGCAAACTATCGCCATCACAATCTAAAAATATTTCCTTTATTTCCTGGATATGCCCGGAAGTCTCCCCTTTACGCCAGAGCTTTTTGCGGCTGCGGCTAAAAAAATGTACCAACCCGGTGTCTAAGGAAATTTTCAAGGCCTCTTCATTCATATAGGCCTGCATCAGGATTTCATTGGTTTCAGCATCCTGAATAATTACCGGGATAAGTCCCGATGGGCCAAATTTTATTTCTTTTAAAATATCCATAATTTTTCCTCTATAAATTTAATAACGTTTTCCGATTTTTCATTACACATAACGCATCTAACATTACACAATTTTAGGAGCGGGAGCCTATCTCTATTGCCTCTTCCAATTTTAGGGCGCCCGTATATAAAGCCCGGCCGATAATTACTCCCGCCAGACCCTTTTTCTCTAATCTTTTAAGTTTCTTCAAATCTCCTTTAGAGCTAATACCGCCGGAAGCAATCAATTTAACCTTCACCCCGTTAGAAAAAGCCAGCGATTTTAATCGTTGGGTATGACCGCCGCCGCCGGTCATTAGAGAACTTCCTTTTCTAACGGGATTTGCTTTAGAAAGAATCTCCTTGACCAGGGCAATATTCGGACCCCTCATCATTCCATCCCGCTTAATGTCGGTAAAAACAAAGTTTTTTACACCTGAATCTTTCATCTCTTTAATAAAGTCGATAATCCCCAGATTTACCTTTTTTTCCCAACCGCGAACAGCTAATTTACCGTTAGAACTGTCTACCGCAACCAATATCTTCTGGCCATATTTCTTAATAAGCTTTTTTATTAAATCCGGGGATTCAAATGCCCGGGTTCCCAGGACTATCCGCTCAACACCTGCCTTGAAAGCCCGGTTAATCTCCCGGGAATCCCTTAATCCTCCCCCTAATTGGACCGGAATCCTGACCGCCTTAACAATCGCCTTAATCAGCGGTAAATTCTGGAGTTTCCCCTTAAAGGCGCCATCCAAATCGACCAGATGAATTAGTTTTGCACCCAGGGTTTCCCAAGTTTGGGCCACGCTTACGGGGTCATTGGAAAAGGTTTCAACACTATCTGCTTTTCCCTGACGGAGACGAACACAACGTCCCCCTTTTAGGTCAATGGCGGGAATAATTAACATTCTATCACTGAAAGTCGGTTATTAAATCAGCGCTAATCCCTGTATTATAGTTTCCCTTTAGTAGAAGGAACACCTTTTACCCTTTTATCCAAACTTATGGCCTCGGCTAAAGCCTTCGCCAGGGTTTTAAAAATTGACTCGATTATGTGATGCGAGTTCCGCCCATAGACTAAATTGACATGCAGGGTAATGCCTGCCCGGCTGACCAGAGCTTGAAGAAACTCCTCGATTAAATCGATATCAAAACCTTTGGTTTGTTTTTTCTTTAGAGGAACATTAAAAACCAGAAGCGGCCGATTGCTTATATCTAGACTTATTGAGATAAGAGACTCGTCCATCGGTAATATTTTTGAGCCGTAGCGGTTTATTCCCCGTTTAGTCCCCAGGGCTTTTTTAAGTCCTTCACCCAAACAAAGGCCAATATCTTCAATGGTGTGGTGATAATCGACTTTAAGATCCCCCTTGGCAACAATCTCCAAATCAATTAAACTGTGCTGGCTGAAAAGGGTAAGCATGTGGTCAAAAAAAGGTATGCCTGATTTTATTTTGTTTCTACCCTGTCCGTCCAAATTCAATTTCAATTCAATCTTTGTCTCTTTAGTTTTTCTCTTTATGATTGCCTTTCTCATTTCCGCCTCTCCCTTTTTAATTTTATCTTGGTATCTTGCTCGCCCAATAGCCACTTATAGGATATCCGATATCCTATAATTTAAGCTTACTCGCCTGATACCCTGATATCCTATTTTAATCTCCTTTAATTGCTAAACTTTTTCCCTTTAAACCTTACCTTTATAGACGCCTTATGGGCTTCCAAGCCCTCTGCTTGAATAAGCCTGATAATCTCTGCTGAATCCTTCTCTAATTTCTCTCGATTATAGAAAATGACGCTAGATTTCTTCAAAAATTGGTCAACAGAAAACGGCGACGAGAATCTGGCCGCACCGGCTGTAGGCAGAACATGATTAGGCCCGGCCCAGTAATCGCCTAAGGCCGCCGGTGAATAAACGCCAAGAAAAATTGCCCCGGCATTCTTTATTCTTTTAAGCCACCTCTGGGCATCCTTTACAAAAAGTTCTAAATGTTCCGGGGCCTTCTGGTTAACCAGCTCGATTGCCTCAGCTACATTTTTAACCAGAATAATCCCGGAGGATTCATTTTCCAAGGCTTTCTTGATATTCTCCCTGAGAGAGAAATATTTCAACTGTTGAGAAATCTCTTCTTCGACCTTATTAACTAATTTTGGCGAATCGGTAATAAGAATACAACTGGCTAAGAGGTCGTGTTCGGCCTGGGCTAATAAATCAGCGGCAATAAAAGCCGCCTCTGAATCTTCTTCAGCTACAATCATTACCTCACTGGGGCCAGCTTCAAAATCTATGCCGACAAATCCGGAAACCAGTCTCTTGGCAGCAGTGACATAGATATTCCCCGGGCCGACAATTTTATCGACGGCTGGGTTCACCTCTGTCCCTGCGGCCAAAGCGGCAATAGCCTGTGCCCCGCCCATTTTATAGATTTTTGCTATCCCGACTAAATCGGCCGCGGCTAACAGATGAGGATCAATTGTCCCATCTTTTCGGGGAGGAGTAACCATAAGCACCTCGCCCACCCGGGCCAATCTGGCCGGAACCCCCAGCATCAGGACAGTAGAAAATAACGGCGCCCGTCCGCCCGGGATATAAATTCCTACCCGTTCCAGGGAAGTATATTTTTCACCCAAAAGGCTCCCTTTCTTTTTCTTATACCAATCTTTTTTGCGAAACCTCTGGCGGCGATGAAACCTCTCAATATTCTGGATAGCCATCTTTAAAGCATTAATAAAATTCTTATCAAGCATCCGGTAGGCAGATTTAATATCATCTTTTTTAACCAGTACATCTCCTTTATTTAAGCTTACTCCATCAAACTCTCTGGTATAAGCAAGAACCGCCTTTATTCCCTCTTTAAATACTTGGCTGCAGATTTCTGCTGCCTTCTGTGCCGTCTCGTCAAAGAAAGCACCGGCCAGTCTCTTAGGAGATAGAAGAATTTCAACATCTTTTTTGTTTTCGCGGTATTTTAGTTGTCTCATTTCGCTTTCAAGGTAGCAATCGTCGAAGCAATATCGCTTGAACCAAAAATTGCCGAGCCGGCAACGATTATATTGGCCCCGGCCTCTTTAACCAGCCTGACGTTATTGCTATCTATCCCTCCATCAACTTCAATGTCAAGATTTAGTTTTCTTGATTCAATCTCTTTCCTTAACTCCTTTATCTTAGGTAAAATTTCGGGCATAAACTTCTGCCCGGCAAAGCCTGGGTTAACCGTCATTATTAAAACCAGATTTATCTTCTCCAGATATTTAAATAATGAATCTACTGGAGTGCCCGGATTAATCGATAAACCGGCCTTTATTCCCAGCTTCTTTATTTGAGAAATTACCCTATCTATATCTTTCTCCGCTTCTACATGAAAGGTAATATAGGAAGGTCTAAGCGGAAGGAAATAATCAATGAATTTCCGGGGATTATTTACCATTAAATGAACGTCAAATCCCAAATCAGTCTTTCCTAAAAGAGATTTGAGAACCACCGGGCCAAAGGTCAAGTTAGGAACAAAATGGCCATCCATAATATCCAGATGAAGAAAATCTGCTCCAGCCGCCTCCACTTTCTTAACTTCATTAAGCAAATTGCTAAAATCAGCCGATAAGATTGAAGGGGCAACTTTAATCACCGTAAACTTCCTCCTCTCTTTCGTTTATCTCCAGGTCAAAAATTTCCTTTTGGGGAGCAGCTTCTTTTATCCCTGCTTTCGCTTCTTCATCTGCCTCAAAAAGCCTTTCTTCCTGCAGGCGGTCATCAACAAATATTTGCACCCTGGCTTTCCCCTGGATGCCGAAAGTCAAGATTAAATCAGCATTAGGCCGCATGATACGATTGTAGATTTCCCGGAAGCCGGCTTCGTCATCAAGAACAATTTTAACTTTTTTGCGAAAAAAACCGCGCGGCACTTTATACTTTAGCACCTTATAACTCAGGCCGGATTGAAAAGCAAGTATCCCTTCCTCCCCGCTAATCACCAGACTAATTTTATCGCCAAAACTTACTGCTGCACCGGGTAGCGGCTTTTGCATTAAAACCGTTCCTTCGGCTATATCACTCTTTTGGGTAACAATATCTTCAATATTCAATCCGATATCGTCCAGCATCCGATTTACCAAATCCATCTTCAATCCAATCAAATCCGGCATGATTAGATTAGGATAACGCGGCCCTTTACTGACTAAAAGATTTACCTGGCTGTACCTCTTAACCTCTGCATTAGGCAGAGGATCCTGATTAAAAACCAGGCCTTTCATCTCCTGGCTGGAAAAAACCTTAGTTACATTTCCAATCTCTAAACCAGAATTATGTAAAATCACCTGGGCCTGCCTGAGTGATTTCCTGGTTAAATCAGGAATAATTACTAACCGGCTTCCCGCACTGACCATAACCCTAATCGGGCGGCCGCTTTTGACTTTCACCCCGGGCAAAGGATTTTGGTTAATAATATAGCCTTCAGGAACATCTCTGTTAAACTGCTTATCGATAAGTTTAAGATTTAAGTCGGCTTTATTGGACTTCTCCAAGGCATTAATCAGCCTCACTCCGATTAAATTAGGCACGACTATTTCTCGCCCATTAACCAGAAGTCTAAAAGTAATTAAAGAGCTTGCCCCGACAAAAAAACCAAAAAAACACAATAAAATAATTACGTTTAGTGAACTCTTGATAAACTCTTTAGTCATTAGTATCCCCGCTAACAAAAATACCTGAAAAAGCTTTGGCCTTTGATAGTTAGTCTTTATCGCTTTACGCTATACGGTAATTTTCTTTTCCTATACGCTACCTTCTTTTACTATCCCCTATAAATTTCCACCGTTCACTTCTTTACCAGTTTAACCATAAAAGCCTTATCCATAGAAAATAAAGGATACATCCCCGGACCAAGATCTGTAATATGGGAGTCAAGGCGGATGAACCCCTCATCCCCTTGAAATTCTTTTAAAAAAGAGGGACAAGTCTTATCTATGCTGAAATATCTATTCCCTTCTAAAAATTCCCCGATTACCTCTTCATTTTCCTCCGGGGTAATAGTACAGGTTGCATAAACCAACCGCCCGCCCTTTTTTAAAAGGGAAGCGCTTCTTTTTAAAAGCTTTAATTGCTGTTTCTTCAACTCTTTAATTTTTTGCGGCGTAATTCTCCACTTAGCTTCCACCCGGCGCCTTAAAACACCAAGGTTAGAACAGGGGGCATCTAATAATACCGCTTCGGGTTTTCTTTTTAAATCCTTAAGGTCTTCTCCCCGCAAGAGTAATGTTTTAATACAATTTAACCCCAACCGCTGGCAGTTCTCTTCTACCCTGGCTAATTTTTCTCTTTTTATATCCAGGGCTAAAATTTCCCCCTGATCTTCCATTAAACCGGCCAGATGAGTGGTTTTCCCTCCCGGGGCGCTACAAAGGTCAATTATAAACTCGCCTTTCCTGGGCGATAACAAATGACTGACCAGCATGGCGCTTTCATCCTGCGCCTGAAAAAAACCTGAATTAAATGACTGCTGGCGAAAAATATTACCGCCGCCTAAAACAATCAATCCCTCCGGAGCATACTTAGTCAACTCAAGCCTAAACCCGGCTTTTTCAAGTTTATTCTTAAGCTCACCCCGGGCGATTTTTAAGGTATTCGCCCTGATAGTTAAAGGCGGCAACTGATTGTTGAATTGGCATAATAATCTTGTTTTTTCTATGCCGAAACGTTTAATCCACCTTTTAAGGAGCCACTCCGGATGAGAAAATCTCACTGAAAAATTTAAAGCCAAATCTCTCGATTCATCCGGAAAAACTATTTTATCTGCGTACCTTAAATAATTCCTTAAAACCGCATTGGTAAAATCAGCGGCTTTCTTTCCTCCGGATAACCTGGCTAAATTAACACTTTCCGAAACCAGGGCATAATCAGGAATCCTGGAAAGGAATCTTTTCTGATAAATCCCCAGCCGTAAAATATTTAAGAGCCGCCGGTCTAAATTTTCTAATCTATATTTACTTAAGCTGCCAAGTATCCAATCAAGCAACCCCTTCTGGCGAATAACCCCCAGAACCAATTCGTTTAAAAGACCTCTGTCTTTCTGCGGCCAATCTTTTTGCTTAAAATTTCTATCAATTAAATCCTGGGCAAAACTTCCTTTCTCTACCTCAATTAAGATTCTTAAAGCCTCTTCCCTGACCGATATTTTTCTCACTTTTAACGCCGGCCTCTTAAAATGAAAAGGCGGATGAGCTGCATCGCCGCCATCGCCGTTGCCGCCACATAGGTAAGAGCCGCCGCCGATAAAACCTTCTTCACCCCTTCCTTTTCCAGGGCAAGAATGTAGCCGCGATTTTCCAGAACAGCCAAAGCCCGGCTGCTGGCATTAAATTCAACCGGTAGGGTAACTACCTGAAAAATCAAGGCTCCGGTAAAAAATAAAATGCCGACATCCATAAGAACGGGCGTTCTAAATAAAAACCCGATAAAGAAAAGAGGGAAAGCCAGGCTGCTGCCAAAGCTGGCTACCGGGAAAATTGCCTGCCTTATGTTCATTGGAACGTATCCGGACTTATGCTGAATAGCATGCCCGGTTTCATGAGCCGCCACTCCTATGGCCGCCAGAGAATCGCTCTCATAAACCCCGGATGAAAGTCTTAATTTCTGTCCCCGGGGATCGTAATGGTCAGTAAGATTTCCGGCAATCTTCTCAACCGGGACATTGCTTAAACTATAGGAATCCAGAAGGAGTCTGGCTACTTCCCTACCGGTTAATTTCCGCATAGAAGTCACCCGGGAATATTTTTTATAGGTATTTTTCATTTTTACCTGCGCCCAGACGGCAAAAATCAAGGCCGGAATTAACAAAAAAAACGAAGGTCCGAAATATAACATTTTTAAAACCTCCTCCAGAGAAATTAAGATACTTCATCCCAGTTTCATCCCGGGTTTTATCCCATGCCCCAGGCTAAAATCATAAGCGGCCAGGCTCTTGCCGCCGGAGGCCTGCACTTCCTTAATTAAAATCAGGCCCTTGCCGGTGGCCACTTTCCAGCCATCTTTGGATAAAGACGTAATTTCACCCGGTTTTACCCCTTGCGGATTTTTTCCATCGACCAAGGCTGTTTTCCAAATTTTAAAATTGGTTCTTCTACCGGTAAAAGTTATATAGGTATAAGCTCCCGGCCAGGGAATAGTTCCCCGGACTAAATTATGAATTTCTCCGGCTTCTTTACTCCAGGAAATCTCCCCGTCTTCTTTTTTTAAGTTGGGGGCAAAGCTTGCCTGGTTTTCATCCTGTTTATTAATCGCCACCTTATCTTCTTTAATTAAGCCTAAGACATCCCTTAAAGCCTCTCGACCCAAAAGAGAAAGCTTTTCTTTTAAGATAAGGGCGTCATCATCCGGCAAAATCTCTGTTTCTTTTTGCAGAATTATTCCTCCCCGGTCTAATCTTTCCTCTATTTTCATTACCGTAACGCCGGTTTTTTCTTCCCCCTTTATAATCGCCCAATTGACCGGGGCCCCTCCCCGGTATTTAGGAAGTATCGAAGCGTGAATATTGATGCCTCCCCAGGATGGCACCTTTAAAAATTCCGGGCAAAGGATTTCGCCAAAAGCAACCACCACTAATAAATCCGGCTTAAGCTTAGCTATTTTTCCTATAAAAACCTTTTCTTTAACCGTCTCTGGCTGGAAAACCGGTAGATTATGCTTCCGGGCGAATAATTTAACTGGTGGAGCCGATAATTCTTTGTGCCTTCCTTTAAGGGCATCCGGTTTGGTAATTACGCAAAGAAGATTCTCATCCGCTTCAAGCAAGAATTCTAAACAGGGAAGAGCAAATTGCGGTGTCCCCAGAAAAACAATTCGTAACTGCCCCCTTTTCATTCAATTCCAACCCTTGATTTTACCCCGGATAACCTTTATCTGCCCGGTTCAGTCCAACCAGCCTATTTTTCTCAATTATTCAGTATTATAGCATATATATAGCGCTGTGCAAACAAAAAACCCGTTAGACTAAATTGCTAACAGGTGTGGATAACAAAGATAAAAGGAACGTTACTTTATTAATACTCTTTTAAAAATTTTTCTGCATAAAGAGGGGCTTTTAGAACCAATTCGATGTCCTCTTCTTTGAATAGAAATGGCTTAACTTGATTGGCTAAACGTTTTACTTCCCCTTCTGGCAATTTCCTGAAATATTCTAAAATAAGCTCCTTGGGCGAACCTTCTATTTTATTAGCGGCCAGCACACCCTTATTAAATGGAAACTGCCTTTTGAGCATAAACAAGGTATCATAAATATCTCTTCCTCTTTTCCTGTTAAAAAGGGCAGAGAGTTTCTCAGAAAGCAAATTCCCTTTGCCTAATAGAATAGAAGAAAAATTATACCCATATAGACTTAAAACATCAGATTCGATTTCAAGCTTCCATCGAGGTTTATAAACCTCGATTTTAATCATTAAATCCAACCCTCTTTTATCAGTAATCCCATATAACCTCATGAAATCTTCAAAATATAATTCAGCGACATAAAGATTGTTCTTTCTTTCAAATGAAACCTTTGGCACAAACCCTTCTTTCACTAATCCTTCCTCTATATGTTTTAAAATTTTTCCAAAATCTTTGAAATTTAAACCTGGCGTATCAAAATCTAAATCTTCCGAGAAACGCGGCATGTTATAAAAAAATCTCAAGGCTGTCCCACCCATAAAAAACATCGATTTGCCAAGATTTTGTTTATAGATACTGCTTAAAATTATTGTTTGGAGATACTCTCTCAAAATAGCCCTTTTTTTTAAAATAGGCAGTCCATTATTTTCTGCCTCGGCTAATAAATGCTCTAAACTCAACATTTGACATATTCCTCACATTTCTTTAAGCACTCGTTTGTTTTTTTATTCAGGACTTCTGCGTAGTAAAAAGCTTTTTTCCAATTTAACCCCTTTAAAATCTTTTTATTAAGGCGTTCTTCAGCAAAATTTAGCCGAAGGCCTGAACGCAAACGGTAATACAAAAAATCAACCAGGGCTTTTTCTTTATCGGCCATAGATATTTTAAACCCTTCATATAACAGCAGGCTATATCCAATGAAAGCTTTCTTCTTACATGTCCTATAAAAAAAAGCACCATATTTATTTTTAAACGTACGTGTCGGCCGGCTGGTTACTGAAGTAACCCCGGCAGCAATCCCTGGGATAATACTGTAAATAGAAAGTGCTGTTTCTAAAGAAACATAAGATGGTTCATATAGTCTGTTAGCCACATATAAATCCGGAATTTTCAATTCCGGGCTGTGGCCAGTAAACTCATACAAATTTCTTCTTAGCCTTACGAAATATCCCTTAGAAAGCCACCTGGTAAAATTATTCTTTATTGTTTTTTCTCTTTCCTCAGGGAATAGGTTTTTAAGATCTCCCAAAGTAAAAAGATACATTTTGTGTCTTCTTAATGCCAAACTTAGCGAAACATAGTCCATTTCATTTAATCCTCATTTTTAGTGACTTTCTGAAATATAATATAGCTTATGAAAACCGCCCTGTCAAGAAAATTCTCAAAAAAAAGAAAAAGGGGTCAGGCCCCTTTTCCATAAAATTATCTAACGGGTTTTAAAAAACTCTCAATTAAAAATAATACTTTTTTTAATTAAAGCTTATCCATCACTTCCCGGTAAGAGTCAACTATTCCCTTAGCTTTTGCCCCTATTGGTTTCGAGTGAATAGTAAAGATATTTTTATTATCGTTCCCAAAAGCAGTCAATAAACCCTTTCCATCATTGGTTAAAACGCCTTTCCCTGCTAAAGCCTTCAAGGCCACCAGTAAAGCCAAATCTCCCTGATAAACACTATCTTTTCCATCTCCAATATTACAAAGAACCAGGATACAATCCCCTAAATCATCCTTTTTGTAATTATTTGCCTGCTTTCGCGGAGCAAGGAGCGCTATCTGCTCTACCCCTAATTTTTTCTTTACCTCGGCAACTAATCTTCCTAAATTCCCCCCGGAGACAACCAAATCAAATTGGCCTTTTAAATCGACTATACCCTTGGTGGCTTGACGAATGGCTTGGTATAAATCATCTTCTTTTTCTTTGCTACCTATAGCCAAAACAATTTTTAAACCTTCTATCTTCTCTTTATCTAACTGCTCGACAAGCTTCATTATAGCCAGGGCGGCCCCGGGATTATCCAGGAGAAGCGTGTCTTTAATGATAATCGCCCGTTTATTTTTTAAATCCGTAAAATCATTAGCTTCTTTTTCATTCAACTCTATCATTTTTATATCAGGGAAACAATTAAAACAACTGGCCAAATATCTTCCCCGGACAAATTCCGCTTTTATTTCTTGCCCTTCAATGTCCTTTTCGGCCGCTAATCTGTCTCTCTTCTCTATTAATTCGCCTATCTTTTTATTTACCGCTTCATAATCTTCGCCAATCATCGAACTCTGCAAAGTGATTATTTCTTCATTTATATTTTCTATCTCTTTATTTCTGGCTAATCGCTCTGCCGTTTTTGCCGCTGAATCTCCCGCCATTATTAGAGTCCCCCCGCCTATCGGAGGCAAAATCCGCCTGGCTTCACCCCGGCCATATATTTTACGAATAACCGAAGGTAAATTGGATCTCCAAATCATACTTCCATTTGAATAAGGCACATATTCGTAATCATCTCCTATCCCTAAAAAACCAGAAAGTTCCGCTTCTATTTGGTTTTCTTCTTTTCCGGATTGAAAGCGCTCAAAAATTGGTGAAATCTTACTTTGCCTTACATAGATATTATTCGGATTGGCTTTCCCGAAAATCACCCCTCCATTTGTGCCGGGAAGGTAATCAAAATCCTCAAAGTTAACGGTTTTGCCATCTGTAAAATATTCTATCCCTAAATCCTCTCCTTTTACTTTCATATAAGGTGTCAGAAGAAAACCGGCTTCCGGATGATACGCTCCATCGTCAAGCTTGGCATATTCAATCCGCAGGGAAGGTTCAAGCCTACTTTCATAAATGATTGGCCTGCCGGGGAGACGCTCATAATATCTCCAGTCAACTAAAACAGTCTCTCCGTTTGGAAGAACCATCTTCTCCTCAGGCAATCTCTCTCCAGACTCCCCTTCATCGATAAAAGGTTCGTCAAAACACCCTTTATATTTTCCTTCGGATAGTCTTATTGATTTAATATAAGGCGCTTCTATTTTTCGAATCATCTCTCCATTAGTCCCAGGGATTTCTTCCCAGACCTTATCATTAACCCGGCTGGGAGAAGGTATAAATACCTTCACCTCTCCTCCAGGACCAGGGAATTTTCTTTCCACCGCTTTACCGAAATAAAAATACCGGCCGGTTGAATATTCTTCAGAATTCGAAAATTCACCAGTGTCATCTCCCTCGTCCGTAAGCCCGGCAAATTCTGCCCCTACGGTGCGACCCGCGGAATTCACCTTTTCTTTTCTTGCGATAGCTATTTCTTCCCTTAAATAATCCATTTCTTTGAAGGCCTCTTCCTTTCGATAAGTTGAATAATGCTCCGCATGCTTGCCTCTGACAACCTCATTATAACCAGAGAGCATTCCTTCAAGGGCGGCTATCTGGACATCAATTTTTTCCTCCCTGGTTAAAATTACCGGGTAGGCAACCTTCCCGGATGCTTCGGTTAAAATCTCTTTCTCCTTCTTGAGACGTTCTACTTCCTTTGTTAAGGCAGCTACCTTTTCAGCAATATCTTTTTTCAGCCAATCTGTCAGATCAGAAGACTTCTCTGATATTCTTTCTATAACCGATTTTTCAGCCTCCAGCCGGGTAATTTGAAGATTTATTTCCTCCATCGCTATTGGTTTTCCAACCATTTTAAGCCCAACTTTATCCACTCCGCCTAATAGAGGGGCAGGTTTACACCTTTCATCAATTTCCTCTCCTATAATAGAAGCCCATTGCTCTCTTATTATAGTATCTAGGTATTCTTCACTAAGTGAATCATCCATAGTAGGCATAATAGTAGGATGTATAAATACAATTTTCACACCGGGATACATTTCCCTTATTTGCGCTATTTGCTTTACCACAGGAATAAGACTAAGTAAATCCACTGAGATTTTCGCTTTAGCGGCAGTTTTTTTTATCTCTTCGTTTCCTGGTTCTGGTAGTTTTCCCGCTACTTTGTCCACACCCGCTACAAATTTCTCTCTCATTTCTTTTGTATCTTCAGAAACCGCTAAATGAAATATTAATACATTTGAGGCGGTCTTGCTAATCTCTTCTTCTATAGAATCGATATCGAGTTCACCAGAATGGGAAAACAAATGGAGTTCTTCTAATAATTTATTATCCCCAAAGAGCGAAACTATATCTTTTGCTATTTTAGGTGGTGTCTCAGCCTGACGACAATCAACCACTAGAAAGCCATTTTTTGGCACCTTCGCCCTACCCTGCCAATCAGCTATCCCCCCGCCTTCAAAATGAAAATTTCCATCTTTTTTTACTCTTGATATAATAATACTGGGATTACCCTTCTCCTGGAGTCGGTTCCCTTCTATAATTTCGAACCTTTCTTTTATTTTTTCATAACCGATTTTCTCTTCATGTCCATCAGCATAAACAAGCGTTATCCCCTCTTTAAGTTGTTGTTCAAATTCCTCTAAAAGCTCTCTTTGAGCAAGTGCTCCCTGGCGCCTATTTATCACCGCAGCAAACCCTCTGGGATTTTCTGGATTTTCGTCAAATGCGGACCCTCTTAAATACCTCTCTCCCTCAGGTATATTTGCCAAAGCCGGATAAACCGCGGCAGAAGAGGTAAAAACAAAAGTCTGGATAACTATCAAACTGATAACTTTAAACATCAAGCTTCTTTTAAAATTTTGTTTAGACATCTTTAATCTCCTATTTGCATATCGTCATTTCTAAACCGCAGATTATCGCTTATAGTTTTTTAAACCCACCACCTATAACCTATTACCTATTTTTTCACCTATTATCTACAACCTACTACCTGTTTTTTTCTCCTATTACCTATTACCTACTACCTATGACCTATCACCTATTTCCTATTACCTACCACCTATCGCCTATCGCCTATTATTACTTATTCTTCTCCCAGCGGCCTTCTGTTTTTCAAAACAGAAATATAAAGGTCGTGGTTTGAAGCCTCGGTTATTTTGGGGGCAACCACCACATAAGAAAAATCCTTTTCCTTAAGCATCCGGGTAAGCTGCGGGGTATGAAATCCCCCGGCAATGAGAACCGCCATTGACTCCCCATCTTCTTCCATCTTGGCCAGACTATTTTCAATTAAGGCCGCATCTCTTTTGAGAGCCGCCTGATAATAGCTTTCCAGGGTGGAAAGATTATTATCAATCAGGGCGGCATCAATCGCCTCTTTCTTTAGTTTGTATTTTCCTGCTTTGTCGTTTAAAAAATTCATCCAGTCAGAAAGGCGAATTTTTGCTTTATTAATTTGGTAAATTTCGTATTCATCCGGGGTCATCTGTAGATTAATTAAATTGGTAAGCAGGCCGACATTTTCCGAGATTTCGGAAAGCTTTCTCTCATCATTATTTTTGAAAAGTTTCTTTTTTATCACTTCTTCCACTCCGCTTACTTCTTTTATCAGCTCGATTCCGTCAATCCGGTCGCTCAGCTCTAAATAAATAAGGTATTTATATAAATGCGGGTAGGATTTGAGGTTAATATGACTGTTTTGAGCCAATCTCTTTAAAAAAAGGTAATAATCCTGCGATTCAATCTTCTCCAGTTTAAACCTGGCACTTTGGGCGAGAAGCTTTTTTAGTTTCTTCTCCGGAAGCACTTCGGTAAGTCTGGTTACGAGGTTCTTGGCATCGGTAATAATCTCCTCATTCTTAATGTTTTTCTCAAAAGCGGCTGCCTTGATGAAGGCTTTAAAATTAGGAAAGGAGCTAAGGTCGGCGCCAAGTTCCTTGGCTGAGTTCTCAAGATACTGGTAATAATCAGTGATGGAAAGTTTCTCTTCTTCGTAGGCATCTTTTTTCTCCTCTAAGGCAATTAAGTCTTTGTTATAAATATATTTCTTTAGATTATCGGCTAATCTTTGTATATATGAGCTTTCCTCAAGGGCCTTCTTCTGGAAAGAATCCACCTTCCAGAAAGTATCCAGATGGGCATTGTAGAGTTCATCTGTTTCTACCCCGTAAAGGCTGAATTCCAAATCAGAGATAATATCCAGATATTCCTCTCCGGCAATCTCGCCCTTTTTAAGATATTCCTCCGCCACCTCTTCCCTGAGTTCCTGAGTGCCGTAATCTCTGAGATATGACAGGCTGACATCGCCGCTTCCTCCTTCAACTAAAATTAGTTTCACGCCCCGGTTTCTGATAAGGTTCTTCAGCATCTCAGCCGCTTTCTTTTGGGCATCATAATGACAGTGGGCGTCTTGAATATGGATAATCAGCTTTTTTTGCTTACCTTGATAAGATTCCTGGATTTTACCCAGTTCCGGAGAGATTTTAATCTGGGAAGGATAATAGAATTTTTTGGCTGTTTTTTCCGCCAGGAGGGCTGATTTCGGCTTAACTTCTTTCTTTTCCGAAACAACCTCTCTCATCCATTGAGGTTTGGAGAAAATGCTTTTGGCCTTTGGGGTACCCAGAGCCGGCTGGATATTTATTGCCATTATAAAAAGAAAGCTTAAAAGGCTCGAAAAAAGCTTAATTAAACTCTCTTTCCGACCGCTCTCTTTATAGCTACCCATTGGGTAGAAAAGCTTATGTCTCTTCATTGTTTCACCCCCATGTATAAAAAAACCGGATTACCTTTACTTTTAGCAGCCCGATTTCATAAAAAAATCGGGCTACCATCTTTTCGGTAACCCGGCTGTCCTTCGATTTCTCGCTTCGGCTTAACTCAACCGAAACATTCAGAACCCGTTGGTTTTGCGCCCCCCTTCATAAGAGGGTTGCCCTTTCGAAGACTTAAATTCAAAAAAAGTATAACACATAAAATCCCCTTTGTCAAATTTTCTGACTAGGGTATACCATTTTTATTTGCTTTTCAAAGAACTTTTATTCTTAAAGAAGTGCCCAACATGTTTTGCACTATCATTTTCTATATACCCCACCACTATTTTAAAGAGCTTGACTTATCTATCATAATAAAGTAAACTTTTGCCTGCAATGAAAATAAATACTAAACAAAAAATAACGGCGATAGTCCTTGGGTTAGTTTTTTGCATAGTACTATTAGAGACTGGGATACGACTGACTGGGATTGTCTTTTTATCCATCCAAGATTATAAAAACAGAAGAGCAGTGAAGCAAAAAGGCACCTATCGTATTTTATGTTTAGGTGATTCAATGACTGCTAATAAGTTCCCTAAGCCGCTTGAGAGGGTGTTAAATAAAGAGATGCCAGAAATAAAATTTTCAGTAATAGACAAAGGAATACCAGGAGCGGATTCAAGCCGTATAATGTCAATCTTAAACGAATCGATAGATAGATACAATCCGGATATGATCATTGTAATGATGGGAAATTTCGAATGGGGAAAACTTTTGCCATATGGAGATATTAATGTTTCAAGAGCTACACCTTTAAAAAGTTACAAATTAGCGCAACTTCTATGGTCTAACATATTAGATAAAAATAAAAGAAGAAAAAAATTGAATATAGAGAACGGAGGACCAGTTAACAGCAAAACATTATTGCAAACTAGCAATCTAAAAAAATCTACAAATGCAGAAATTCAATCTAAAAACTTGACACGACCAAACTTCAATAATGCAAAAAAATATATTGGCTTAAAAAAGAATTCGAAACGTAAATTCCTTGATTTAGAACGAGAAAAAAATTGCAAAGGTAAATATTTTTTCGTAGAGGATATAGGTACAAATCCAAAAGGTACGTTAAGATTGAATCATCTGTCTGGACTGAGTTTAAATAAAGCTGAAGAAATGTTTAAAAAAGCTATTAAAATAGATCCTCAAAATATCACAACCCGTTTTTCATTAGGACAGTTTTATTGGAGAATGGGAAAAATTAACAAAGTCGAAGAAATGTTTGGGAAAGCTCTAAAAGAATGTGATACACAGATTGAAACTTATTTAAAATTGGACCATTCTGATACAAAACAGAAGCAGGTTTATATACCCAGAAGAATAGTAGGCAGGATCGTGGACAGATTTTTTATATCTGGTATGCTCGGACGAGTATATAATGACCAGGAAAAATATCATGAAGCCGAAAAAATATTAGAAGAAGCTATATTAAAAACTCCAATAAACGGTAGAGTACAGATTGGTAGAGAAAACAATTATAAATATCCAATAAAAAATGGTAAAACCAAAGAGATGCTAAAGAAAATCATAGAAGAAGAACCAAGATGCTTTTGGGTTTATATTGAATTGGCACGATCTTATAAATGCCAGCACAAATATGATATGGCTGAAAAATCCCTTAAGAGAGCTATCAATTTACATTCAGGAAACCATATGTTATATGGACAAATTGCTCTTCTTTACGCAGAACAGGGGGAAAACAGACTGTCAGAAAAATACTTTAGAAAAGCAGAGAAATTAAGATTAGAACTATGCAATCCCAGAACAATCCGTAACTATCAGAGATTAAAGCGAATTGTAACTCAAAAAGGAATAAAGCTAGTATGCATGCAGTATCCTACGCGCAACGTAAATTCATTAAAGAAAATGTTAGAGCCACATGGAAACATTATTTTTGTGGACAATGAGAAAATCTTTAAAGAAGCAATAAAACAAGAGGGAATAGATGAATATTTTATAGATATGTGCGGAGGAGACTACGGACATTACACTCCTAAAGGTAATAGGCTCTTGGCTGAAAATATTGCCAATACTATATTAAAAGAAGTCTTTAACAAATAGTGGGTTTGGTGGAGATGAGGGGAGTTGAACCCCTGACCTCTTCCGTGCGAGGGAAGCGCTCTCCCAACTGAGCTACATCCCCAAATCCTTTAGCTCTAAATTTTGAGGGATAATATAATGATTCTCCATTAAAACAGCATCAATTACCCGTTTGATTTTAAAGTTGCGGATAGACTTCCGTAAATGACAGAAAGCAATAAATCCCTCACTATCTAAAGCGTAAATGTCAACCTGCCTCCTCCGCCGCTGGGTGCTATCACTAGACCAAGGGGCAAAATAATCTATATCAACAGTTAACTTCTTAGTAAAGGCCTCATTTAAAGTGCCAATAATTTGTTTATCTCGCCCCCAGCGAATGGGAATTAAACCCTGGCGATACAAAACGAATCCATTGTTTTTACCATATTCGTAAAGGTCGCGGGTAATTAAGACATCGTCCCCACAGTAACTTTTTAATTTATCAAATTCGCCATTTCTAAAATAACGAACGGCATCTAATCCGTCGCCACTTTTCCCTCGACCTAAACTATACTTAGCGAGCTCATCAAGCTTCAAGCGGTGTCCTAAAATAATCTCTATTTCTTCTAAAATATCCAATGTAGGAAAATTATCCAAAACTTTGCCTCGATATGGCTCAAGAACTACATAATCAAACCTCTTTAGATTAAAACCAATAATTAAATCCGCTGCTTCCATTAATGAAAAAAGTTCGTGGAGCCTGTCTTCAGTGAAGAATAATAATCTCTCCTGTAAGTAAGAATAAACCCCGACTAGAGAAACCTTTAAGGCCCGGAAGTTCCTCCCCCCTACTTCGGAAAAGGTATGTTGCGTCTCTAAATCTAAAACTAATTTGTCTTTCTCTTTATGTTTTTTGTTTTTCATTTCTTAACTCCAGCCGCAGGCTGGTGGTGGGGACGACAGGATTCGAACCTGCATGTCTTGCGACACTAGCCCCTCAAGCTAGCGTGTCTGCCAATTCCACCACGTCCCCATAACTAACTCAAAATATAAAACTACAAATTCAAAATTAAAATTTTTCGTCTTTTATAATCAATATAACCGAACTAAAAGCTTTTGTCAACGCAATAGCAGTTAATTAATGCCTATTTCCCATTAACTAAATGGCAGGAAACCCAATGGCCATCTCTTTTCTCCTCAAAGGACGGTATAACCTTTGAACATAAAGGAATAGCTTTGAAACAACGCGGATGAAAAGGACAACCAGAAAACGATTCAATAGAATGTGAAACCTCACCTTTTAAAACGATTCTCTTCTTCTTTACAGTAGGATCAGCCACTGGAGTAGCCGAGATTAAAGCTTGAGTGTAAGGATGTAAAGGCTCTTGAAAAAGAGAATCGCTGGAAGCAATTTCTACAATTTTACCTAAATACATTACCGCTACTCTCTTACAAAATAACCTAACAATCTCTAAGTTGTGAGCAATAAAAAGAAAAGCTAAATTATATTCTTCCTGTAAATCTTTCATGAGATTGAAAATCTGAGCCTGAATCGAAACATCTAATGAAGAAACTGGCTCATCAGCAATGATTAATCTTGGCCTAAGAGCTAACGCCCGGGCAATGCCAATTCGCTGCCTTTCGCCACCACTAAATTGGTGGGGATAACGGCCAATAAAAGATGAGTTGAGCCCTACTTTCTGAAGAAGTTCACCTACTGCCTTTCTTTTCTCCTGACGGGTTCTAACTCTTTTATGAAAAATTAATGATTCTCCAACTATTTCTTCAATAGTCAAACGGGGATTTAAAGAACTAAAAGGATCTTGAAAAATAATTTGAATTTCTTCTGCTAAATTTAAATTCGTAGTTTTTTTGAAAATATCTTCATTCTCTAAAAATACCGCGCCACTGGTGGGTTCGAGCAACTTTAGAATTAATCTTCCTATTGTTGTCTTTCCACAGCCACTTTCACCAACTAAACCCAGGGCCTCTTTAAAACCAATAGAAAAACTTACCCCATCTACCGCTTTGAGCATAGCTTTGGTCTTTCGCCAGAAACCTCTCTCTATAGGAAAATATTTCCTCAGGTTTTTTGCCTCAAGTAAATTCTTCATCTTTTGTTTCGCCAGTTAGAATAACTTTCTTTAATAGAAACATTGGGATTCCAACAACTTACCCAATGGTCTTTATCACTTTTTTCCATTTTAGGAAATTCTCTACGGCAAATATCAAGAGTCTTTTTGCATCGAGGATGAAAATAACAGCCTGAAGGAAGATCTGCTAAATGGGGAACTTCTCCAGGAATGGATTTAAAACTCTTAATATTCTCTTTAGGTAAAACATCTAATAAAGCCTTAGTGTAGGGATGTAATGGTTGCCGAAATAACTCTTCAGTTTTAGCAATTTCAACTATTCTTCCAGCATACATAACCGCTACCCTATCAGCAATTTCTGCAATAATACCAAAATCATGTGTAATAAAAAGTACAGACATGTTCATTCTCTTTTTTAAATCTATTAGCAAATCTAAAATTTGAGCTTGAATAGTTACATCAAGAGCTGTCGTTGGCTCATCAGCAATTAAAATATCTGGCTTGGAAGAGATTGCCATAGCTAACATCACCCGCTGGCGCATACCACCACTAAGCTGATGAGGATAATCGTTAAATCTTTCTTCCGGAAAAGAAATACCAACTAGATTGAGTAAATGTAAAACTTCCTTTTTTGCCGCTGGCTTTGTCTTCTTCTGATGAGTCATAATTGATTCCTGTATTTGATCTCCAATTTTCCAAACAGGATTAAGTGAAGTGGCCGGTTCTTGAAAAACTATGGAAATCCTCTTGCCGCGGATTTGGCGTAACTCTTTCTCTTCTAAATCTAATAAATTCTTTCCATCAAAAAAAATCTTCCCACAAGTAATCCTTCCAGGTGGTGTAGGAATAAGCCTCATAATGCTTAGTGCCGTCATACTCTTCCCACAGCCGCTTTCACCAACTAATCCCAGTGTCTCTCCCTGACGAATCTCTAAATTAACTTTATCAACAGCTTTGAGGAGACCATCTTCAGTATATAAATAAGTAGATAAATTTTCTATCTTAAGCATAATTTACTCTTTAACGTAGCCTTGGATCTAAAATATCCCTTAATCCCTCACCAAGTAAATTGTAGGCTAAAACAGTTATAAGAATAGCTAATCCGGGAAAAACCGTCAGCCACCAGGCAATCTCAATAGTAGCTTTACCATCGGTAAGCATATTTCCCCAACTGGCTACTGGAGGTTGTACTCCCATGCCTAAAAAACTTAAAGCTGACTCAGTAAGAATTGCCCCGGCAACACCTAACGTTGCGGCAATAAAAATAGGAGCCATAGCGTTAGGTAAAAGATGATGAAATATAATTCTTCTTCTAGAAATACCTAAAGCTCTGGCTGCTTCGGTAAAATCCCGCTCTTTAAGGGATAAAAATTCGGCTCGAACTAACCTGGCTATGCCTGTCCAACCAGTTAAACCAATAACTACCATTATATTGATTAAATTTGGCCCTAGAAACGCAATAATAGCAAGAATTAGAAAAAAAGTAGGAATGGTCATAAATATTTCAACAATACGCATTAGCACAAAGTCTAACTTTCCACCATAAAAACCAGCTAGCGATCCAATAATCACTCCAATAAATATGGAAATAAAAACAGCTACAAAACCAACGCTTAAAGAAATCCTCGTACCCCAGATAAGTCGGCTAAAAACATCTCTACCGCGATCATCCGTTCCTAAAAGATGCCCAGCAGAAGGAGGGTGTAAAATTCTGTCAGAATCATATTGGGCTGGATTATAAGGAGCAAGTATCGGAGCCAAAATAGATACGAAAAATAAAACGAGAATTACTATTGCCCCGCTTAATGCAATCTTATTTTTCTTTAAGCGAACCCATAAGATTTGTAGATTTGTTCTGTCCATTTTACTTTAATTTGCTCTATTTATACCGAATGCGCGGATCTGCCCAGGCATAGGCTAAATCAGAAAGTAAAATACCCAACTGGGTAAGAAGAGCTCCGACAAAAACCAGACCCATGACCACCGGATAATCCCGGGCCATAACTGATTCCCAAAAAAGAAGGCCCATCCCCGGGATAGCAAAAATCGTCTCAAAAATTACCGCCCCTCCAACTAAAGCTGGAATACTCAAACCAAGTATGGTAATGATGGGAAGCATGGCATTTTTAAAGGCGTGCTTAAAAATAACTCGCCCTAAACTTACCCCTTTAGCTTTGGCAGTGCGGATATAATCCTGCCGGATTACCTCTAACATATTACTTCTTGAATAACGCGAAAGTCCAGCCAATCCAGTAAAAGCAGAAACAAATACTGGTAATAACAAATGTCTGCCTAAATCAACTATCTTTCCAAAAAAATCTAATTCAGAAAAGTTTAAAGAAGTAAGCCCAGCAATTGGTAACCACCCTAATTTTACCCCAAAAAACATCATTAAAATTAAAGCCAACCAAAAGCTCGGAGTGGCAAAGCCAATAAAAACAAAGATAGTAGTTGTTTTATCAAAAAAAGAATTTTGACGCATGGCTGAAATTAAACCTAAAGGAATAGCAGTAATTAGAATTAAAATCAAAGAAAGTATATTTATGCTTAAAGTAATTGGCAAACGTTTTAAAATTTTTTGGGAAACTTTCATATCATCAATAAAAGAGCGGCCAAAATCTAAAGTTGCTAGCCTTCTTAACCATTGCCAATACTGGAAAATCATCGGTTTATCTAAATCATACAAGTTTTTAAGCCGTGCCCGAGCTTGGTAAGATATTTTTGGATTCATATCTGCCCCTAAAGGGGAAGGTTCACCTGGCGCAAGGTGAATAATTAGGAAAGAAAGTAAAGAAATACCAACAAGAAGCGGTAAAATAAACGAAAGGCGTTTTAAAAAATAAAATAACATTTTAAGGCACTATTTCAATCTTATATTTTTGCTCTTTCTCTGGTACATACCATTTAGTGAAATTATATCCAATGCCTAAAGGAGCTGCTTTGATACCCCGAAAGCGTCTGTGAATTATCGGAAGAGAATCAGGAACATAAAGAAAAAGATAGGGTAAATCTTCGGAAATTTTTAGATGTATGCTTTGATAAATCTTTTGGCGCTCCTCTTGATCAAAAGTTCTCCGCCCACGAATGAGTAACCGGTCAACTTCAGGATTTTTATAAGATACAAAATTAAATTCGCCTTCACGGATTTTACTGGAGTGGAATATGTCATATAAATCCGGATCGCGGGATAAACTCCACCCCAAAATCAAAGCTTCAAAGCGTTTCTTATCAACAAATTCATGTAGAAATGTCTGCCATTCAAGTATTCTAATTTCAACCTTAATCCCAATTTTACTTAAATCGTGCTGAATCATCTCAGCACATTTCTTTCTTTGGATATTCCCTTGGTTCGTGATTAAAGTGAACTTAAAAACCTGGCCGTTTTTATCAAGATATCCATCTCCATTAGAATCATACCATCCGCAAATTTTTAATAGCTTTTTTGCCTTATCTGGATTATAACTGTACCTCTTTACTTCGGGATTGTATGCCCAAGAAGTCGGAGGGTACGGACCAGTAGCTACTTCACCTAACCCAAGCAATATTCCCTTAATAATATTTTCTTTATCAATAGCATAAGCAAAAGCTTCTCTTATCCTTTTATCCTTAAATCTATCATCCAATAAATTAAAGCCTAAATAGGTAAAAGCAAAACTGGGATAACGGTATCTTTGAAAATTATTTTTAAAATAAGGCGTTTCTGTCTGAAGAGAATATTGAATAGGTGAAAGCCCCATAAAATCAATATCCCCTGCTTTTAAAGAAAGAAACATGGTAGCTTCATCAGGAATAATGCGGTAAATTAACCGCTCAATATAGGGACACCCTTCGAAATAGTCTTTAAAAGCCCTAAGTACAATCCTTTCACCTGGATTCCATTCTTCAAATGTATAAGGTCCAGTTCCAACTGGCGCACGATTAAAAGAAGTAGTATTTAAATCTTCATATTCCAAAAGATGTTTTGGGATTATACCCATTCCCCAACTAATCAAAGCCGGAGCAAAAGACTCCTTATAGATAACTCGAAAAGTATATTTATCAAGCAGCTCGGCCTTTTCTACTAAAAGAAAATCTCCACTATAAGGTGTGGCTACTTTTTCATCGATTAGTTTTTGGTAAGTAAATAAAACATCCTCGGCAGTAAATTCAACCCCATCGTGCCACCTCACCCCTTTTCTTAGATGAAAAGTAATGGTCAATCCGTCCTCGCTTATATCCCACCTTTTCGCTAAATCACCAATGATATTTATATCTTTATCATATTTTACTAATCCATTAAAAATTAATCCTGAAATTCTTCCTGAAGCGCTATCCGAAGCTAACATAGGAATCAACCTTTTGGTATCTCCCAGAGACCCTTCAATAATCATATCGCCATAAGCAGGAGTATCTCCAGCTATTTGAGGAGAAAAAGATTTATCTTTATCCTTACGGTCACAGCTTAATAGGATTAAAACAAAAAGGGCCACTAAAATTAGCGGCCATTTTCTTTTCATCTCCCGCTGCCAGACATAATTTTTAGTAGGCAAATTTGAAGAATTACTTCTAACGGGGCAAATCACCTGCAGGTGTCTCCTCTGAAGTTGCAACCTTCTCCTCTGGAGACGAAGGGTCTACCGGAATGAGCTTCTCTGGTTGAGTTTCCTCAACTTTTTCTTCGGTAAGAACTTTATTAAGAATCCGACGAGGACGACGAACCGAAAGTATGGTAAGGGTTAAAGAGGTAATCATAAAAGTTATAGCTAAAATAGTGGTAATCCGGGTAAGAATATTGCCTGAACGAGGACCAAATAGTGGTTGCCCACCTCCACCGGTAAATAATCCGCTTAACTCATTTTCTCGACTAGACTGCACTAAAACTATGATTATTAAAAAAATGCAAACAATTATATGAAGAGTTAAAACTAAAGTGGCCATTTTTTATTCCTTAACTTCTAGTAATTAATCGATCTTCAACCTTCAAAACAATTTTAGAAAAATCCGAAGATTTAAGACTGGCTCCTCCAATCAAACCTCCATCAATATCTTTCTCTCCAATTAAAACTTCGATATTTTCTGGTTTTATACTGCCGCCATATAATATTCTAATGCTTTTGCTTACTCTTTCGTCAAATAATTTTTGAAGACACTGGCGAATAAAAACATGGACATTCTGAGCTTGGGCTGGAGTAGCGGTTTCCCCTGTACCAATGGCCCATACTGGCTCGTAAGCAATAACTATCTTTTCTGCCTCTGACTTTTTTAATCCAGCTACTCCTTCTTTAAGTTGTTTTTCTACTACCTGTTTAGTTAACTTTTTTTCTCTCTCGCTTAATTTTTCCCCTAGACAAAAGATCGGAGTGAGTCCATGGTTTATTGCTGCTTTGATCTTTTTATTGATTAGCTCATTATCTTCCCGGAAATACTCCCTTCTTTCTGAATGCCCAATGATTACATATTGACAACCTAAATCCTTTAACATCAGGGGAGAAATTTCGCCAGTATAAGCTCCCTGATTTTCAAAATACATATTCTGGGCACCTAATTTTAAATTTGTTTCCCGAATCATATCAGCTACTCTACTTAAAAGAGTAAAAGGTGGCGCCAAAACTATCTCTATATCCGAAATTTTTTTTAAATTAGCTAAACACTGACTAACTAGCTCCTCTGCTTCACTAACGGTCTTATACATCTTCCAATTACCAGCTATCAAAGGTAATCGCATCCTTTTTCCCTTAATTTTTGCTTCAATCCGGTTATCTAAAACAGCAATCCCGGGAAGAACTTGCCCAGATAAAAATTCCAAAGAAGCACCACCACCTGTAGAAATGTGGCTAATTTTTTCAGCCACCCCGGCTTTATTTAGAGCAGCAATACTGTCTCCACCACCGACAACCGTATAAGCCTTTGATTTAGCTATTGCTTTGGCTATAGCAATCGTGCCTTTAGCAAAAGCGTCAATTTCAAAAATACCCATTGGTCCATTCCAAAATATGGTCTTAGCTCTTTCAATGCACTCGTTATATTCTTGAAAGGCAAAAGGACCAATATCTACACCAATCCAGCCAGCCGGAATAGCTCCTCTTTCAGTAATCATATATTGTGCATCAGGGGAAACTTTATTAGCAATAACATGATCAAGCGGAGTGTGAAATTCAATGCGTTTAATCCGGGTCTTCTTAAGTATTGACTTAGCCAAATCTATTTTAGTATCTTCAACCAGAGAATTACCAATACTCCAATTTTTAGCTTTAATAAAAGTATAGGCCATGCCACCACCGAGAATGATAGTATCAACTTTATCCAATAAATTTGCAATAATTCCTATTTTCCCAGAAACCTTGGCACCGCCAAGAATCAAAACAAATGGATGTTCAGGGCAACAGATAAGTTTGGAAAGATTGATAATCTCTTTCTCCATGAGACAACCGGCTACTTTAATCTTTAAAAATCGGGTAATCCCAACGGTTGATGCATGAGCACGGTGGGCACTACCAAAGGCATCATTAACATAAACATCAAAGAGATTAGCTAACTGTTTAGAAAAATCTCGATCATTTTTCTCCTCGCCAGGATGGAAACGAAGGTTTTCCAAAAGTAGAACTTCTCCTTTTTTAAGATTCAAAGCTAATTCTTCAACCTTTAAACCAATACAATCAGGAGCTAACTTAACCGGTTTTTTCAATAACTTTTCTAACCGCTTAGCCACTGGATCCATTTTTAATTCATCAATTACTTTCCCTTTAGGGCGCCCTAAGTGTGAAGCTAAAACCAATTTGGCTCCATTTTTTATGGCGTATTTTATCGTTGGCAAGGCTTTTTTTATCCGGGTGTCATCGGTAATCCTACCTGTTTTCTTATCTAGCGGGACATTAAAATCAACCCTCAAAAAAACCCGTTTGCTCGATAAATTAATATCTTTAATCGTTAACTTACCCATTATTTCCTTTATCTGCTAGTTACTATTCACTATTTACAACCCTCTACTAGCAATATACAAAGATAGATCGACTACTCGACAGGAATAGCCCCATTCATTATCGTACCAAGCTAAAACCTTCACTAAATTTCCGTCAATAACTTTCGTAGACATGCCATCGAATACAGCAGATTTATCAGTACCATTAAAATCGCGAGAAACTAATGGTTCCTCTGTATATTCTAAATATCTTTTTAAGCTGCCTTCCGCCGCCTTTTTAAAAGCAGCGTTAACCGCATCTTCATCCGTTTCCTTTTTAACCAAAACGCTTAGGTCAACTAAAGACACATTAGGGGTAGGAACACGAATGGCCATACCATCAATTTTACCTTTCAATTCCGGAATAACTAAAGCCGTTGCCTTAGCTGCTCCGGTAGTAGTGGGAATCATATTTATCGCCGCAGCTCTGGACCTCCTCAAATCCTTATGAGGGAAATCAAGAATTCTCTGGTCATTGGTGTATGAGTGAATAGTAGTCATAATCGCTTTCTCAATACCAAACTCATCTAAAAGAACCTTGGCAATAGGAGCCAGGCAATTAGTCGTACAAGATGCGTTAGAAATAATTTTATCCTTTTTGGAATCATATTTTTCTTCGTTTACACCCATGACAACAGTAATATCTTCATTTTTAGCTGGAGCAGTAATAATTACTCTTTTTGCACCACTGGATAAATGTTTCTTAGCATCCTCAGCTTTTCTGAATATTCCAGTCGCTTCTATAACTAAATCTACGTTTAAATCTTTCCAGGGAAGGTTGGATGGGTCTTTCTCTGATGAAACTTTTATATCTTTCCCCGCAACCAATAGATTTTCCCCTTTAGCTAATACTTCTTGATTTAGCCGTCCAAAAGTGGAATCATATTTCAACAAATAAGCTAAAGTTTTAGCATCTGTCAAATCGTTTATAGCAACAAAATCAAGCTCTTGCTCGTCAAAACCAGCCCGAAAAACCAATCGGCCAATTCTCCCAAAACCATTTATCGCTACTCTTACCGCCATTTCTCTACTCCTTTCTAAATGGATACGTGACTTACGGAACGGTAGTGCTAATAAATTCCCGTGTAAACTGAACTTGCCCTCTATATATTCAAACTCATCCTTCTTACTTAAGAGGGAAATTTAGCGCTTTCCAAAAATCGTCCTTTTTTAAATTAGAGTTCTATTATATATATATAACTGGATTAGTCAACTATTTTTTACTTTAACAAGTTCGGGCAAGTGTAAGCACTAGAATTTCTTTACTTCCTGATTCCTTTAAAACCTGAGCGCAGGCATTAGCAGTACTTGTAGTCGTCAAAACATCATCGATTAATAAAATCTTTTTGTCTTGAAAAATTTCCGGACGTTTTACATAAAAAGCTCCAGTTACGTTTTTATTTCTTTCGGCTCGCGTAGATTTAATTTGACTTAAAAAAGAATCTTTTCTCTTTAAATTATTGGAAGAAATTTTTATATTTAGAGATTTAGATAAGCAACGCGCCAACAAGTCTGCCTGATTAAACCCTCTTTCCCGTAATCGCATTTTAGTCAAAGGAACCGGGACAAAATAATCAATTTCACTCCAATTTGGATTGTTTTCTAAAAATTTTAATAATAAATTAGCCAGTGGCCGTTGCAAACTTGTTTTTTTCTGGTATTTAAATATTTGGATGCATTTTTTTAGAACACCCTCGTATACACCCGTAGCTCGAGCTTGAGTAAAAAAAGGAGACCTTTCTTTACATTGGGGACAAATTGAATCAAATCTGGGTTGACCACAAACTTGGCAGATTACCTTTGGTATTGGTTTAATCTTCCCGAGACAATTTTGACAAACAGGAAAGTTTTTTTGATCTATTTTTTTTTCACAGATAGTACAAAATGAAGGGTAAATAAGATTTAATAAACCATTGAGCATTAAAAATTACCGTCTTATCTCATTAAGAGCATACAGCCTTTATTTAAACTTTCTTCTAAAATTCATTTTAAGACAAACTTTAACAATCTGCTAAAAAAACGAGGCCAACCTCACCTGGCTGACCTCAATATTTTACCCTAGCAACGTCCTACTCTCCCATCTCGTTGTCAAGATAGTACCATCGGCGCAGAAGAGCTTAACTGCCGTGTGCGGAATGGGAACGGGTGTTTCCTCTTCGCTATAATTGCTAGGAAATTTCGTATTGAAGGAATAAGAGTGTTTTTTAAATTTATGGTCAAGTCGATCGGCAGATTAGTATTCCTAAGCTACAACCCTTACGGGCCTTACACAGGGAACCTATCAACCTGGTAATCTTCCAAGTGCCTACAGGCCTTGCGGCCAGGGATATCTATTTTAAAGGGAGGCTTGGCGCTTATATGCTTTCAGCGCTTATCCTTTCCGAACATAGCTACCTAGCTATGCAGCTGGCGCTACAGCTAGAACACTAGAGGTTCGTCCATCCCGGTCCTCTCGTACTAGGGACAGCTCCTTGCAAATATCCTACACCCACGGCAGAAAGGGACCGAACTGTCTCACGACGTTCTGAACCCAGCTCACGTACCGCTTTAATGGGCGAACAG